>Ga0080004_1132426_pt1 | contig 41202 bp, 38 predicted proteins | sample WasSprMetagenome_FD_69207 | JGI IMG/M metagenome (GOLD analysis project Ga0080004, IMG submission 69207) | Sulfidic aquatic microbial communities from Washburn Spring, Yellowstone National Park, USA - WS (SPADES assembly) (version 2) | ecosystem: Environmental > Aquatic > Thermal springs > Hot...
GCCCTCCCATTAAATATCCAAGCCAAACAAAAATTTTCCTTTTTTGAATTCTATCTGAAATGTATCCAGAAATTGCTTGAGAAATCGAAACCAAAGCATCTCCAAGACCATCCAAAAATCCTAAAACCGACATATTCGCTCCCAAAGACCTGACAAAAAGAGGCCAAACGGGATAAATCATATCAGAACCCATGTCGTTCAAAAATGAGGCAATCCCAAAAATTTTTACTTTTTTCTTTGAATCTTTTTTCATGCTAAAAATCTTCTTCGGTCAAAACTTTTATTTTTGCCTTCTTTAAAACTTTTGCTGTCACTCCGTCTCCTTTAATCAATTTTCCTGAAAAAGTACCATCGTAAATTTTTCCGCAACCGCAAGATGGGCTTTTTTGTTTCAAAATCGCTTTTTTAATTTTTAAAATTTTGCAAATTTTTAAAACCTCTTTTGCTCCCTTTTCAAAATATTTTGTTACATCTTTTCCAGATTTTGTAATCACCCTTTTCCCTTTTCGCTCTGCTGGTTCTCTTGGAATTGGTAATCCTCCCAAAATTTCAGGACAAACTGGAATTAAAATAAAATCTTTTGCCAATTTTAAAATTCTCTCATTTTTATTTGAAGTTCCATCGTATTTGCATCTTATTCCCAAAAGACAAGCTGAAACTAAAATTTTTTCTTTTTCCATTTAATAAATAGTTGTTCCTTTAAATTTTTCTCCTTTCAAAATTTTTTCAAAGTTTTTTAAATCTTTTCCGCTGGCAACGATGATTTTGATTTTCTTTTTCATTGCCAATTTGGCTGCGATTGGGTCGACTGGGGCGTGAAGGCCAGGACTCCATTTTTTTGGAATGAGCTTGAAATAATCTTTAAAACTCATTTTTTCAATTGGCTTTGCGTTTTTTACCTTATCTGGGTTGGCAGTATAGACATAATCTGGCTTTCCCAATAAAATTGCCAGATTAATTTTGAAATCTAAAGCAATTTGAACTGTGACAAAATCTGTCGACCAACCTGGCTTCCAGCCAGAGGCAATGATGATTGGATGCTTTCCAAAATTTTTTATTTTGAACCTTCTGTCAAACAAAACAGGGTGGGCATATTTTTTGAAAATTGTTTTTAATAAAAGGGCATTCAACTTTGTGGCTTCAATTCCGAGCCAATCTTTATCTTCGTTTGAAACTTTTTTGATTTTTGAGATCGCTCTTTGATAATTTCTGGCTGTTTCCCCTCCGCCAGCGACGATAACTAATTTAAAACCTTCTTTTATTTTTCTTTCGATAAAAAAATAAAACTTTTTCAAAAATTTAAAATCGATCTCTTTTGGGCAAATAACCGAACCTCCTAAAGAAATGACAAATTTTTTCATAAATTTTTGTTTTCTTTATTTTAAGTAAAAATCAAATTTCTTTCAAACAAAAAAGGCCTTCGAATGAGGCCGTTAAAAATTCGAAATTGGAAAGAGCGTTGATCGAATTTTGCTTTAAAAATTTTAAGATCTTTCTGTCATCTTCTACAAAAATTTGAATTTTTTCTTCTCTAATGAGCTTTAGTTTTCTTTCTTTTGTTCCCTTTCCAAATCCTAAGCAATAAAGTTTTTTGAAAGGAATTCGATGGTATCTTAACCAACCTTCGGTTAATTTTTGGCTCCACTTTGGCCTGGCAGAAACAATGACAACTTCATGATTCTTAGCAATTTTTCTCAATTCCTCTTTCTTAGTCGGAACCATAAAGAGAATGATCGGAACTAAAAGAATATACAACCAGTGAGGTAATTTTAAACTAGGATTTATTAAGCCGATCGGAGTTATCACGCCATCTAAATCAATTCCTATTTTCATTTTTTCACCTTTTAGTTATGGAGTGCTATATTTTATTTTAGCACATTAAAAAAAGGGGGTATAATTAATTTTTTACTTCACTGTGTACTCTTTCTCGACGATGCCAGTCTCTGAATTCCAGCAGATTCTTTTTTTGCCCTGAGCAAAAACCAAATGGACGTCAGTGACAACCGTCTGGAGCTTCCAGCCCATATTTTCCAATTCTTTCTGAGTAAAATATTTCCCCTTCAATTTTTTCCCTCCGCTACTTTTATTTTAACAAAAATTTTAAAAAAGTCAAATTTTATTCTTCTTTTGCCACCCTGTATTTTCGCCAGGCCTGAGCAACTTTTGGGGCGGTTTTATCCAACTGGGCTAAGACAAACTTTTCAATTTCAGTAGTAGCAATTACCTCTTTTTTGCTGATTTGTCCGATAACAGCATTGAAAACTTTTTCAACTATCTCTTCCTTTTCCTCTTCAGAACAACCAGCCATCCTGGCAGCAGCGCCGATCGCTGCTTTGATTTTATCGCTGTAAAAAGGTTGCCTCGAACCGTCCCTTTTTATTACTTCTTTTGTCATTTTTAAAATTTTAATTTTTGACCTTTATTCTTGGAAAATTATTTTCAAAACCTCAAGCAAAAAGAAGGCAAAAATTAAATAACCTAAAATTGCAGCCAAGGTCTGGCTTTCGACAAAAAATCCTCTCCAATAAAAATTGGGAAAAATGAAATTGAAAGGATAAACAAAAATTTCTGTTATTCTAAAGATTAAACTGACCACCAATGCTTGCTCGCTGGCATTAAAAAATTTAAGGAAAAACCTTAAGAACAAGAGAAATTCAACCAGTTGAAGTAATTTTTTGATTAGAAAATTGAAAAAGAGATAGATTTTTGTTTTTAAATGCAAAATTTTTGATTTTAAAAATGGATTCATTTTAAGATTTCTTTTTAGCCAATCTATAATCTCGCCAAATTTTTGCTGCCTGAGGGCAAATTTTATCCAATTCCAAAAGAATTTTTGCTTCAATTTCAACCGTGGCTATTTCTTTTTTGTCCTTTAAAAATTCCATCACTTCAATAAAAACTTTGTCAAAAACTTCTTTCTTTTTTTCTGGAGAAAGGTTTGTTTTTTCAAGAGCAAAAGCGATTGCCCTTTTGATTTTCTCTGGCTCAAACTTTTCCCTTTTTCCTCCTTTTTTTAAAACCTCTTTTAACATTTAGGGAACTAAAAATTTAATTTTTTTTGGAAAGATTTCGACCTTGAATTCATTTTCTGGCTCAAAAACTTCGCCATCCATTTCATAAATCAATGGTTCTTTTGAAAAAATCTTCAGAGGTAAAGAAAAAAGAAAGCTTTTTGTCTCTGGCATTTTGATATGTTTTCCCTTAGTGGCAAGAAAAAGGTCTTTCAATGCCCTTATTTTTCCGACGGGTTCGATCAAGCAAAGGTTGAATTTTCCGTCAGAAACTGAAGCCCCGGGATTGATTTTGAAAATTGCGCCATAGCTTTGAGAGTTAGTGATCGCAACCAAGACTACTTTTCCTTGATAATTTATTTCCAATCCTTTTATCTCGATTTCATAATCTGGAATTTTGACCGCTATTTCTTTTAGAGCAGCAAAAAGATAACTCAAATTTCTTGGCAAAAAAGAATATCTTTCTTTTATTTTATTTGCCAAATCGTTGATTTTGGCATCGAAACCCAAAGAAAAGCAGTTGATAAAGAATTTATCGTTGACCTTTCCGACATCGACAAAAATTTCTTTCCCTTTTTCGATTGTGTTAAATGCTTTTTTGATGTCCTTTGGAATTCCGATTTCCTTTGCAAAATTGTTTCCGGCACCAGTTGGAACGATACCGATGGCAAAATCTTCTGGAATTTTTTCTGTCATTATTCCGTTTATCACTTGGTGCAATAAACCATCTCCGCCAACGACAACGATTCTGTTAAAATTTTCTTTTATCGCTCTTTTTGCCAAATTTTTAGCATTTTTCTCACCTTCTTTTTCTGTCAATTCTTCTTTTGCCTCAAACTTTTTCTTAAATTTAACAATTTCTTTTTGAAATTCTTTTTTGACTGGCGGCTTGATGATAAATTTAAATTTTTTCATAATCCTTCTTTTTTCTTTTCGATTAAATAATCTCTTTGGGCTTCTAAAATTACTTGTTTGACTATTTCTGGGTCTGGAATTTGCTGAAAAATGAATTGCCTGAATTCGCCAGCAGTTTCGATTTGAATGTCGCCAAAATGGAATATGGCTGGCAAAAATCCCTTGATGGTAACGGTGATATCTTGGATTTTATCGTGGAAAACGCTTGAATAAGTTAGATTGAAAAGGCCGGCCAATTCAATATGGATTGTCCTTTGGTTTGTCACCACCCAGCAATCCAAAAAATAATCAGTGACGATTAAAAAAATTAAAACCCACAAAATTGAAAGGAAAATCGAAAGGAAAAACAAAATTAAAAATCTCAAATTAAAATTTGAAACTTCGGGAAAGTATTTTAACAAAAATTCAGGCCAGGAAATTTTTTTAATGAAAAAGAGGGAGAAAATTGAAATTAAAATCAAAACGAAAAAGAAAATTATTGGCGACAATTCGGAGAACAAAACAACCCTGTGCCTTCTTTTTAACAAATAAATTCTTTCTCCTGGGTTGAGCTGGATCATATTAAAAGCTAAAGATTAAAAAAATTAAATTCAAAATAAAGAAAAAAAGAAAGCCAGACCAAAAGATGGTCAAAACTTTTTTGTTCTCTGGAGATTCGACTAAAGTAAATCTTTTGAAATGGTAAAAAATGATAAAGCCAAAGATCAAGGAAAAAAGGGTTGAGATTGAAAGGAGGAAAAATAAAATTGTTTCGATCATTTTTTTAAAAATTCTTTTGTCCTTTTGATATGTTTTATTCCAGATAGAATAACGGCTGGAAAAACGACTTTAAAAATTTGGGGATAAAAAACTAAAACCAAAATTACCGCTGCCAAAATTCCAATCATCCTGCCCAAAACCTGGGAAATGAAAATAGTAAACAATCCTTTAATTTTTTCTTTTAAATTGCCGCCAATTTTTATTCCCTTTTTCATTATAAATTCGGTCAAAAAAATGAAAAAAGCGATCGTGACCAAAACTATAAAGATCAACTTTATGTTTAAAAAGGCGACTGCTCCGCCTAAGGCTGCCAATCCCCTTCCGCCTTTGAATTTCAAAAAAATTGGCCAGTTGTGGCCGAGGATGACTGAAAAGGCAGCGATCGTTTGGGCTACTGAAAGATAGGGAGCAAAACAACTTTCAGAAAATTTTTGAGCCAAAAGCATTGCCAAAGCCCCTTTTCCAACATCTCCAGCCAAAGCCATCAAAAGGGCTTCAACCCTTTGAGTTGCTCGCCAAACGTTGGCTGCTCCAACGTTGCCAGAGCCAATTTGATAGAGATTTTTTCCGTAAAGAGTGGCAACGATCCAAGAAAAAGGAATTGAACCTAAAAGATAACAAAAAAGAAAGACGAAAAAACCCCAGATTATTAAAACTATTGGCATTTTATATTATTTAATTTTTTAAGAAATTTTTCTTTTTGGCAAGTGGGTTTTATTTCCTTTGGCTCTTTTTTCGGCTCCCAAATCCTATCTTTTTCGATAATATGGATAACCTTTATTCCTTTTTTCTCAAGCTCTCTGGCAATGAAGGCCCGATGGCATTTCCATGGAAATTTTTCAGCGCAAACGATCGCCGTTCTTTCTTTGGCAATTTCTATCAAACTTTCTAATCCCTCTTTGAATTCCTTTGTCTTTGTATATCCTTCATACCCTCCCTTTCTGTAGCCGCCCAATTTTTCTAAATGATAATATTTAATTTCATTTTCCTTTAAAACTTTTTCTAGGTTTTCTTTTTTAAAATGGGGAAAAAGTTTTGAAGTTGGGAAATGCCTGACATCGACGACAATTTTGATTTGAAAATGATTTAAAATTTCCAAGAATTCCCCTATCTTTCTGTTTGAAGTTCCTAAAGTAAAAATTTCCATTTTAAAAAGAAATTTTTGTTCCAATGCTCTCTCCTTTTAAAACCTTTTCCAAATTTCCTTTTTTTCCTCCGATTATAAAAACTTCAATTTTCCCTTTCGCCATCTCCATTGCCTCTTTCACTTTATGTGCCATTCCTCCTGTAACATCAATTTTATTCGCCCCTTTTAAAAACTTTTGAACTTTTGAAAAATTATTTTTGTTTATTTCTGGAATTATCTTTCCCTTTGAATCTAAAACCCCTTCAACCTTGCTCATTAAAATTATCTTTTGAGGTTTCAATCTTTTTGCCAAATATTTGAAAATTTCTTCTGTCGATAAAATGGAGCAACCTTTTTTTCTATCAGAGACAACGTCGCCAAAAACTATCGGGATTAAATCGGACTTTAAATAATTTTTGATCGGCTGAAAATAAAAAAATTTAATCTTTCCGTTTGAGGTTTCGATGGCTGCCGATGGCTGAAAGGAAATTGCTTTTTCTCTTGCCCTCAAAAACTCTTTGACTAAAATTCGATTCAAAGTTGAAGCATCGTCTTGGACTATGCAATGGCCGATTTTGCTCTTTTCGTTTATGTAGCCTTCTTTTGTTTTAAATTTTTTTGCTGAAACATGGGCAAATGATCCTGCCCCATTTCCCAACAAAATTTTAAATTTATACCTTCTTTTTAGATCAGAAATTTCTTTTACCAACTCCCTGATTTTTCTCAAATTCAATGTGTAAGGTCTTTTTTTAGTGATCAAGGATCCTCCGAGTTTGATGAAGATCAAATTTTTCATTTAATTTTTCTTAAAATTTCCTTTACCTTATCGGTTTTTTCCCAGGTAAAATCGGGGTCATCTCTGCCAAAATGGCCAAAGCAGGCAGTTTTTCTGTAAATAGGACGCAATAAATTCAATTGTTTTATCATTCCTCCAGGAGTTAAATCGAAAATTCTTGGAATGATTTTTAATAATTTTTCCTCTGGAACTTTGCTCGTTTGGAAAGTGTCGATCGAAAATTCAATAGGTTCTGTCCCGCCAATGACATAAGAAACTTTAAAGAGGCATTTTTTTGCCAGGCCAGAGGCAACGATGTTTTTGCAGATATACCGAGCCATGTAGGCAGCGGATCTGTCAACCTTCGTTGGGTCTTTGCCAGAAAAAGAACCTCCGCCAATAGGAACCAATCCGCCATAAGAATCCATGACCGTTTTTCTGCCAGTCATTCCTGTATCAGAGACAGGGCCGCAAATGACAAACCTTCCAGTGTTGTTAATGTAAAACTTTGTTTTTTTGTCTAAGTATTTTTTGCAAACTGGAATGATTACTTTTTTTATTATGTCTTGGCGCATTTTTTTTAGAGAGACGCTGGGGTCATGAGAAGCAGCAATGACGACTGAATCTAACCTTTTTGCTCTTTCACCCTCATACTCCAAAGTTACTTGGGATTTTCCGTCAGGCCTCAAATATGGCAAAATTTTCTTTTCTCTAACTTCTTTTAACCTCATCGTAAGTTTATGGGCCAAAACTATTGGTAAGGGCATAAATTCTGGAGTTTCAAAAGTTGCATAACCAACCATCGTTCCCTGATCTCCGGCCCCTTGCTTTTTTGTTCCTGTTTTTCTCACGCCCCTGGCAATATCTGGAGATTGTTCAGCGATTGTGTTTAAAACAGCGACCGTCCGCCAATCAAAACCATATTCTGGCTTTGTGTAGCCAATTTCTCTGACAACTTCTCTGACTAAATTGTTAATATCGACCCAGGCCTTGGTTGTGATTTCTCCGCCAACGATGACATAGCCCTTGGAAACGAAAACTTCGCAAGCCACCCTGGCAAATTTATCTTGTTTTAAGATCTCGTCTAAGACTGCGTCGGCAATTTGATCTGCGATTTTATCCGGATGGCCGGGGCAAACCGATTCGGCTGTTAATAATTTTTTCTCCATGCTACTAACCAACGATATTTTTTGAACTGATCCTTTTTGAATTGAAAATTGAAATTTTCTTTTTTTAAAATTTTTTCAATCTCGACCTTTTGCTTTGGGTCAAACTCCATAAAAATTTTTCCGCCTTTTTTTAAATGTTTTTTAGCCCTTGGCAAAAATTTTCTGATTAAATCCAAGCCGTCTTTTCCAGCAAAAAGGGCTATCTTTGGTTCTTTTTCTAAAACTTCCTTTTGGACTTCATTTATCCTTTCTAAGGCAACGTAGGGAGGGTTGGCGAAAATGAAATCGTATTTTCCTTTTACTTTTTTGAATAAATTCGACCTCAAAAGCCGATAACTCCCTTTTTTAATTCCGTTCAGCTTTAAATTGATTTTTATTTGCTCTATTGACTCTTTTGAAATATCGACAAAATCGACAAAACTATTTTTGACATTTTTTAAAACGGCGATTCCGATACAACCAGAGCCAGCGAAAATGTCCAAAATTTGCAATTTGCAATCTGCAATCTGCAATTCTCTTATCGCTCTTTTTACCCAATATTCTGTTTCAATCCTTGGCTCAAAAACTTTTTTTGAAAGATCGATTTTGCAATTTAAGAATTTAATCATACCTTATTTCAAAGTCATCGAATTCTCCTTTGTAATCCTCCCATTCAACTTCAACATTTTCTACTTTTGCCAATTCTGGCCCTCTCTTTGCCCATTCGATCATTTTCAAAACTTTTTCTTTTTCTCCTTCAAAAACTGCCTCAACCCTTCCATCTTCCAAATTCCTAACCCAACCAGTCAAGCCCAATTTCCTGGCTATTTCTTGAGTGTTCGATCTAAAAAATACTCCCTGAACAAAACCAGAAACAAAAATGTGCGCCCTCACTTTCATAAAATCCATTTTTTATAATAATCTTTGATAAAAAAATTGTCAAAAATAAAAAGCACTTTTGGCGCCAAAATTTTAGATTAATCCTTTAATGAGGGGCTATTTCTTTCCATTTTGGCAAAGGAAGAGTAGATTCCCAAACATTCGAGTAAGTGCTTCCGCCAAGGTTGGTTGCTACAGCCACGTAAAATCTTTCTGAAATGGTAGGATTGGAATCGATGCATTCTAAGGGTTGGGTTTCTAAAATGTTATCGCAAATTGTAGTCGAGGCAGCAAAATCCTTTGTTGCTGACCTCAAAACTTTATAAGTGGCAGGACCGCCGGCCGTCGTTGTCGCAGCCAAAGTCCAGGTTAAATAAATTTGGTTATCAGTTTTTTGACCTGTAAGAGTAAACTCACCAGGCACAGCAATTGGAATGTTTGCTTCTTCTGTATTCGACTCAGGACCAGCGCCGTTTATGTTTACTGGAATAACTTTATAATAATAGGTTTTACCATCTTCGAGATTTCTATAAGCGCTGCTATCGTACCAAATTTTATCCTTCGGTTCGGCCTCTCCGGAAGTTGTAGCAATCATTTCCCAATCGCTTCCCGATCGCCAGATTTCGTAATATTCTTCGTTGCCGGCATCAGTCCATTCCAGCCAAACTATCCTTTTATCTGCTGTCGATTCAATCCCAATTATCCATAATAAAGAAAAACCAGGAGTGGCCGTATGACAAGAAAGAGCCGTAACCACTGTACTGGTTTCAGAAAAAGTTGAATTTCCAGGCCCAGAGCTAATCGCTTCGACTTTGTATTGAAAGTCGTTTCCTTCAAAAGCTTGATCGATCGAATCAACAAAACGAGTAGCGCTCGAGCCAATTCCAGATGCAACTACTGAAAAATCTTCTCCTTGAGTAACGTTTCTTCTCCAAATATTATAAGAAAGGGTATTGCCAGAAGAATCCGAAGGCCATTCAATTATCATTCTTGTATCGTAGCCATAACAAGTAGAAGTAACAGCGATTGGAAATTGGACACCATTATATGGCGGAGGCTGACAATAAGGAGCTGTTTGAGTTATAACATCGGAACTAGTACTTACCCCTTTTCCATAAGCAGTAATGTAATAGTCGTAATCAACTCCACTTTCGACATTTCCATCGGTATAAGAAGTCAAAGTGGTATTGAGAAGTAATGTAAAGGTTGGATCGGTTGATCTTTTTTTGTAAATGCTCCAATAATCAGTGTTAGGATCGGCTGACCAAGAAAGAATCAATTGAGGATTTGTGCCATCGCAATGCTGAGTGACAGTTAAATTTGGTTTGGCAGGTAAACAAGAGGGAGTAGTGGTGGAAATTTCGTTTGAAGCTGAACTTTCAACATTTACTCCAACCGATTTTAAATAAAATTTGTAAGTTTTTTCTCTTTCTAAAGGTAAAACATAAACTTGGCTTGGAGCATCGGAAGGTGAAATCCAATCTGCACCTTTGACCAAAGTTCCGTTATTGCCATAAGGCGAAGAATCAACAGCATTATTTCCCGAACCTTCTTCAAAATGCCAAAGACCGACCAACCCCGATGAACTTACTTCATTTCCTTGGAAAAGATTTAAAATTTCATCTGAGGTTAAAACCCGATTGTAAATTCTAACTTCATCGATTATTCCTTTGAAAGGATAAGCTGAGCTTTCTCTCCTGCCGATTCTCAAATAGGGTTGGCTGGTCAAGGTTCCAGTATAAGTACCGGTAGCAGATTGGACGCCATTTATAAAAAGCCTGACATACTGACCATCCCAAGTAAAACCAACAAAATACCAATTGCCAGCTAAAACAGAATTTAAAGGACTGGAAACCCTGCTTCCTCCTTGGAGATAAACTTCTATTTTATTATCGCCAGTTTTCCAAAACATTCCGTATTGAACGTTCGAGGCGCTATAATAATTTTTGGCCACTATCCAGCCAGTATCGGCACCTTCTTTGACTTTAATCCAGGCAAAAATTGACAATGGCGGGTTAGTAATATCTAAAGAGGCGGAATTTGGAAGAGAGACATAACCATTCATTCCTCCGAATTCCAAGGCCTTGCCAAGGCCTTCTTTGCTGTTTACCCAAGAAGGGCCGGCAATTATTCCGTTGTTTCCATTTCCAGAGCTATCAAAAATCGTTACCCCTCTTCCTTCGTCAAAATGCCAAGCACCCCTTATCTCTGTTTCGTTTTTGTAAATTCCTTGATAGTGCTCTTGGACTTCGGTTGGTGAAAGAGCCCGGCCATAAATTCTAACTTCGTCGACGATTGCTGGAAGAGCTCCGTTGCCGTTGGGGTAAAATGTATTTGCTGGATGGGATATTCTCCAACCGTAAGTGCTTTTAGTGAGAGCGCCTCCTCCTGCAACCATCTCTCCGCTTCGGCTCAACTGGCCGTTTTTATATGCATATCCCTTTCCGGTGATTGGATCATAAACATACACTAAATGAGCCCATTGACCAATGGTCAATTGTTCTCCTTTGAATACGCCTCCGATGTATCGATATCCTGTTCCTCCGACATAGACAGTAAAATTAATGTTTCTATCTTCTTCTAAAATGAGGAAAGCTGGGGCTCTCCATCCGCTAGGAGAAATCAACCATCGCCAATTGTTGTTTCCATCAACGTTTGGGTCTGAAGTCAATTTAATCCAAAATTCAATGCTTATTGCGTCTGGCTGCAAATTAGCTGAATAGGGAATTTGGAGATAATCATCGTAGCCATCGAATTTTAAGGCAGAACTCCCTCGATCGGTAAATGGGGAAAGGCGTGCTGAATAAGTAGAAAGGGAGTTATCAGGATTTAATCGATAGAGATTGTAAGAATAGGCATTAGAAACTGGATTCCAACTTAATTTAGCATAAGGTAAATTGTCTTCGCAAAAAACGCTATCTAAATTTAAAGTAGGCGTTGAAGGAGTGCCACAAAAGTAAGTTTTGATTGAGGAAGGTGAAGAAAGAGGACTTTCGCCAGCCGGACCTACTGATTTTAGCCAATAATAGTAGGTTGTCTGGTGATTAACATTCGTATCTTTCCAAATTCGATATAAAAATTCGATATCGGAAGCATCTATCGTCTTTATCAAATCTGATTCTGTTGGATTCGACCCCGATGTGTTTCGATAGATTTTGTATTGATTGGCATTGTAAATTGGTGTTCCCGGACCAATGTAATTTGTAGCAAAAATAACTGAGTCAACAAAAATTGTCCCTGAGGTTCTGTAGCCATCGATAAATCCTACTGCTATTCCATCAATAGTGGAATATCCATCATGAATCAGGCCTGTTAATGTTAAATCATTTATCTCAGACCCATCTAAATAAACTCTTATTTCTCCATCACCGGTGCTATCAGAATCTACTTTTACTTTTATTTCAACAGAATACCAAGTATCCAAATTTAAAACTGTGGCACTAGTAGTAGAATAATAATTACCATTGTGGAAATAAGAAAGTCTCAAATGACGAGAGGAATCTAAACCAATCCTAGCTACTGTTCTTCCCCAGCCAGTCGGAGTCAAAAAGGCATCTAAATAAGTATTGGAAGAGAAATCGTCTATGAAAATATAGGCACGAGCATAGATTAATTCATAACGGGTACCAAATTTTTTATAAGCATAAGCATTGGTCCAGTTTGCCAAATATTGGATTTTTGCTTTTGCTGAATAATTTCCCTGGTATGAATTTGTTGAATCAATATTTATTTCTCCATAACCCGATGTTATATTTGTTCCTGACCAAGAAGAAAAATCTCCTGAGTCAAAACCATCATAAAATTTTTGAGTCAATTCAACATCGGGATCTGACCAGTAAATTTTACTAAAGGGATTTTGGTTTTCGCAGCCAGTAGTCAAAAATTTAATCGAAGGGGTTGAAGGCGGACAAAAGCCTGTGGTGGTTGTAGTTGGATCAGAAAACGGACTTTCACCCCCAGGACCGAAGGCCTTTATTCGATAAGCGTAAGTGAAATTAGTTCTAACTGCTGAGTCATAAAAGGTATAAGTCGAAGCATTGGTATCTGAAATTTTATCAGAAACCCAGCCGTCATCTCGGTAGATTCGATAGTAATCAGCGTAATCTGAATCTGACCAAGTGATTTTTATTCTTGGCAAAGAGCCAGAACATTCAAAAGAAGAATTGACGTTTTGAGGAGTAGTTGGCAAGGCGCAAACAGGGGTAATAATCGTTAAATGGTCAGATTCGATCGAACCAGTAGAATTGACTGCCCTTACCCAATAAGTGTAAGAAGTATTTTCGCTTAAGCCTGATCCATCGTTGTTATCGATGAATTTTCTTAGTTCAGGATCTAGATTCTGAGATGTAGTGGCAATTAAACCCTTGTCTTGGCGATAAATTTCGTAAAAATTGGCATTGGTTGAAAAAGACCATCTCAGAGTGACCGCCGGTAAACTAGTAGTTGTTTCACAAGAAGCAGTCAATCTCAGACCGGGTTTGCTTGGTGAGCAAAGAGGCAAAGTGGTCAAAGTGGTAGTGTTTGAAAAGGTTGAACCACCAGGACCGTTAGCTTTGACTTGCCATTTATAACTTTTGTTTGATTGAAGCCCGTTTTCAACCCAAGTTGGATCGTTTCCATCGGAACCCGAAGTCGAACCCAATCTGCCATTGTTTCCATAATTTGAGCTATCAGAAACAACTTGGCCTGATCCTTCATCAAAATGCCACCAGCCTCTTAGACCATCCGTAATGTTTATTCCATTATAGAGATTGGAAACTTCGCTTGAACTTAAAGCCCGAGCATAAATTCTGACATCATCAATTCTTCCCTGCCAATAGCCAGCGTATTCATAACCAACCATCAGGTTGCGGTCGCTCGCGCTTGGATTGACCCAACCTGAGCAATAGGTGGTTTGAGCAATTCCATTTTTGTAAATTGTAACGGTTTTTGCTGCTACATTTCTAACTATTGCCACATGAACTAATGCGTTGTTGGAAAAGATATTGTAGGCATAGCAATTCATGTAAGGAGAACTATTTCCACCGGCTGAGCCATGATAATAAGAAAGCTGGCCAGAAGTTTCCATCGTCAAATCAAATTCACCTCCGTAGGCCTTGCCCAAGGGATTCTGGCGTCCTTTAGAAATGTTCGTTGGATAGGCCCAAAAAGAGATTGTCAAGTCACCAGTAATTTGAAGAGAAGAAGAGTTGGGAACTAAAACATAGTCGTTTGAACCGTCGAAATTCAAAGCATTTCCCAAGCCAAAATCAGTGTAAGGTGAAGTTACTGAATAGAAAATCGTTGTAGCGCCGATTGAGCCATCTGGGTTGATTAAATAGCGATAGAGGTCATAAGAGGTTGAGTTGGTGGAAGTTGTCCAGGAAAGGGTTGCCCTTGGATAAGAGTCTTGACAAAAAACATTCGGATCATTTAAGGTAAAGTTTCCTGGCGGAGTACAGTCATAAGTTGTCACTGAATTTGAACCACTGCTTGTCCTTTGTCCCAAATAGCCCACAGCATCAACTCGATATTGATAAGTGGTCAAAGGGGCAACGCTCGAATCAGTATAGCTTCTGATTGAAGGACCGACGACGACCGGATTTTCCCAACCAGTTCGAAAAATTTCGAAATACTGAGTGTTGGCGCCATCAGTGCTCCAATAAATAGTCACCCTTGGACTTCCGCTAACGCAAGTGTTGTAAATCCAATAAAGATAAGGGGTCGTTGGTAAACAAGAAAGAGTGGTGATCGATTGAACAGAAGAGCTTGCTGAGGGAACGCCGGGAGGACCGTTGGCAACGATTTGGTAATAGTAAGTGGTGGAGGTTGAAACGTTATTGTCAGTCCAGGTTCGGTTGTTAAATTCTGAACTTCCTTTCAAAAAAGTGGCAATCAAAGAAAGATTATTGTAGCTTGAACCTCGATAGACATCGTAACTTACAACGTTTCCAGCATCTGTCCAAGAAAGGGTAATATAAGGGTAACCGCTCGAGCAACCACGAGTTAAACTTAAAGCTGGTGCCAAAGGAGGTGTGCAATCTACGGCAGTAATGGTAACGCTATTTTCAGAGGTAGTTGAAGTTCCTCCTTTACCGTAGGCAATGACAAAATAGGTATAAGTATATCCGCTTTCAACTCCGCTATCTTCGAAAAAAGTATTAGTTGTTTTTACTATTTCCGAACCATTCCGAATTAAACTATAATAGGTCACATTATCAGAAGGGCTCCAACTCAAACCAACGATTGAATCGCCAGCAGAGCAAAAAGCCTGAGGTGGATTTAAGACTGGAGCCGGGGAAGGAGGAATGACAGTCAAACAATCGACAAACTTTTCAACTGAATTTGAGGGAAGCATTTGGCCGGGGGCTAAGGCAATAACTTGATAAGTAGTAGTGCAAATTTTTTCTTCGCAGATTGAATCATTAAAATAAGTTTGAGTAACTTGAAAATAATAACTCCCATTTTTATAAATGTTGTAAGCTGAAACATCCCTAGTTGCCGTCCAGGAAAGTTTATAGGAAAGTTCATCGCAGTTTGTCTGAACTGTTAAAAATGGCGGACAGCGGGGAATTTGATCTGAAATTGTTAATGAGTTCGATTGGGCATTTTCCCAGATTGCCTTAACAAAATAGGAAATGTTCCCTCCTTGACCGTAAGTTGCCAGACTTTCGACTAAATTGTCAGTGTAATTGGTGTTGGTGGTTTCGCTTAATAAAGAAAAGTCAGATTCATTTTGGGCTTTGCGATAAATCTGATACTTTTGAACGCCAAACAAACCATTCCAAGAAAGGAAAATTGTAGGTCCACCGGGAGCATCTCCCAGACAGCCAATGCTGGCAGATAAACTTGGTGGACAGGCTGGAATTGTAGCTGAAAGAGAATTAGAAGTTGTTGAATTTCCGTCTTGCCAAATTGCCTTGACTGAATAGTTAAAAGATTTTGCTGCTTCCAAATTTGGTCCGTCAGAAAAAGAAGTGAGGGTAGTGGTAGCAATTTTTGTCGTATCGCGATAAATTTCATAAAAAGCTAAATTTCCTGAAACTCCAGTCCAGCTCAAATCAACATAAGGGCCATCTGCTTTGCAAGAAGTTTGTAAAGATAAACCCGGCGGGCAATAAGTGGCTAAAGTTTGAACCGTGTTTGAGTAAAAAACATCGCTACCCCTGACTGCTTTGATTTGATAGAAATAATTTTTGTCGCTGATTATTGTCTGATCCAAATAAAAATTGTCCGTTGTCGAAGCGATAGTGGAAGTTGTTGTTTCCCCTTCTGCCCTTCTTAAAATAAAATAGGTTGGATTTCCAGAAATTGTCGTCCAATTAAGGTTAACAAAACCATTAGAACCTAAACATCCAGTGGCTGGAGGATTTAGAGTAATCGATTCTTGAGCTTTTGAAAAAAGAGGGAAAGTTAAAAGGAAAGAGAAAATGAAAAATTTTATTAAAATTACCCTTTTAATTTTAAAATTCATTTTAGCGAGGAAAGACGCGAATTTGAGTTGCTTCAAATTCCTCGGCATGAGAGATGTCTTGATTAGAAATGACTTCGATCAAATCTCCAATTTTTAAATCTTTAAAGGTGATTGGGCTCTCCACTACTTTTTTTCTTTTTTCTTCAACTTCAACAAAACTTATTTTGTTAAAAGTAGTTGAAGGTGTAATTATTGCCTTCCTGATTTCTTTTTTTTGAGTTATTTGATTGTTTTCTCCTAAAACTGGTATTGAGGCTTCAAAGATGATTGCGTTGGGTTCTATTTTTTTAATCTCGCCAGAAAGGTTGTAAATTACTTTTGGAAGAACAACCGCAGGTGGTGGAGGCGGTAGAGTTTCTTTTTTTTGAGGCGCTTTTGTTTTTTCTTTTGGAAAATGGAAATAATAAGATAAAAATCCAGCGATCAAAATGAGAAAGATTATTAAGATGATGAAAATTTTCTTCATTTTTAATTATAACATCAAATCTTTGGGCAGCACAGGATTCGAACCTGTAACCTTTCGCATGTGAAGCGAACGCTCTAACCGTTGAGCTAGCTGCCCTTAATTTATTTTAAGAAATTTAAAAAAACTGGCAAGAAAAGCCATTTTTAATTTTTGAACTATTTTCTCTCTTTCTCTCTGATTTGAGCGATTTTTTCTAATAATAACTCTTCTGGATCGTAATTTTCTTCTCTTTTTCTTTTGTAATCGGAAAAGATTTTGACAATTTGAAGTTTAAAGACCAAAACCGTAGCTAAAATGATTATCAAGGGCAAAAGCAAATAATCTAAAAAGAAATTGTTGTTTTTGCCAGTTGGTGCTCCGGTTGCTCCAGCCACTGCCCTTTTCCGAACGATAATCGTTGCTGAATCAGAGAGTGAAGTTTGGTTAAAAGAAAGGCTAACCGTATTAATCAAGGTAGTGTCGCCAAAAGCAAATCTATCTGGGCTGGCTACGTCTGCGTCGAAAGTGATTATTTTTGACTGGCCAGGAGATAAATTGCCAAGATTGATTCCGGCTGTGATATTTCCGCTGACTGAAACGCCATCTATTTTTAGAGAGTTTGGTCGATAAATGATTTTCTCTGGCAGATTGTCTTTGAGAAAAACATTGTAAAAATAACTTTCGCCAGCATTAATTTGAATGTAAAAGGAAAGGACATGATAGGGTTCGGCATAAACTGAATCTGACCAGTTTGTCCCGGTTGATAAGTTTTTGACCCATTTTTGCAAAATTAACGTTTGAACATAAACTGTAACGCTGTCTGAGTCAGTTCAGCCAGGACCTGAACAAGAAAGAGTGTAAGTTCTTGAAGAAGTTAGGTTAGATAAAGTTAAAGATCCAGAAATTGATTTTGAGCCAGACCAACCGCCAGAGGCAGTGCAAGAGTTAGCATTTGATGAAGTCCAGGTTAGAGTGATCGAACTGCCATAAGGAACAGTAATTGGACCATCGGAATTGTTAACTTTTAAATCGACAGTTGGAGCTTGAATTGCAAAAACAAAGAGAGAAAAAATTAGTCCAAAACCAAAAACAAAAAGGTAAAATAAATTGATTTTTGATAATTTTTTCATATTTGACAATTGTTTAATCTTATAATAATCTAGATCTTTTGTCAAGATTTAATTTCTGCCATTATCGCTATCCTTTTTAAATCCTTCCCTGGAGGCCAGCAAGAAATCAAAATGAGAATATTTTTTGAATTTTCCTCTTTTGGAATGTTTTCACCTTTTTCTAAAAAAATCTTTTTTATCACTGAATATTTAAAAACCTTATTTTGAAAATAAACAAAAATTTCATCTCCAATTTCTAAATCGTTAAGGTTTGAAAAAACCCAGTCGTATTTAATCTTTGGCCAATTTTTCGGGGCTGAATGACCCAAAATTATTGTCTGACCGATTTTTCCTGGAAAAACCGATTTTGGAAACAAAACCACTCCCCTATCCAATGCTTTTGAAATTTGGCTTTCATTTTCAACTAAAACCAAAGGGGCAGAAATTTCAATTTTTGGAATTTCAATGCTATCCTTTTTTTCTATTTTTTGGATTTTATCATCCCTTTTTTGAACTGCCTTTTTTTCTTTTTCCAATTCCTTTTCAAACTGAGTGGCTAAATATCTAAAAACTGCTTTTGGGTTAAAAACCCAAGAAATTTTGCTCCAGTTAAAAACTAAAAGAAAAACGAAAATAAAAAATAAAAAATACTTTAAAAAATTTTTTAATCCCTTAAACGAGAATGACATAAATAAAAAATTTCTTTGACAGCCATTTTTATTTTACAAAATTTTAAAGAAAAGTCAAATTGCTCAAAGCTTAGAAAAGCAGTTAAAATAAAGTAATGAGAGTAGCTGAATTCCATTTTAATCCTGATGTAAAACCAGATTTGATTTTCAACAGTTTTTGCTATGAACCAGAGAACATTTATGAAAAAAGAGTAGGAAATCTTTTTTTAGTCGGGCTCTTAAAAAATGCTCTGCCAAAAAACAAAAAACTCATAGAAAACTTAGCCCAAATTATAAAAAGAGAGTATTACCGACCAAAATCTTTAGCACCAAAAATTGCCCTGAAAGAAGGGTTAATTCAAGCAAACAATTTTTTAGAAGATTTGGGGAAAAAAGGAGATGTAAGTTGGCTTGGAAATTTAAGCTTTTTAGCCCTGGGAATAAAGGGCAACGTTTTGAATTTTAGCAAAGTTGGAGAAATAAAAATTTTTTTGTTTAGAGGAAAGAGAATGGTCGATGTTGAAAAAAGAGCAAAGTTAGAAAAATTTGAACCTTTTCCTTTAAGAGTTTTTGGAAGTTTAGTTTCTGGAAAAATAGCAGAAGGGGATTCAGTTTTGATTTTGACAAAGGAAGTTTTTGATTTTTTTGAAAGAGAAAAAATATTTGAAGAAATAAAAGAAATTGGTTTTTTGGATGGAAAGATTTTAAAAAGGATCTTAGATGAAAAAAAGAGAGAGGTTTTAGAAATCTTTGGAATTTGCCTTTTGATTTCTTTTGTAAAAGAAATCTTACCAAAAGAGAGGAGCGTTTTTTTGAAAAAAATTTCTCCGGCGAAATTAAAATTGGGGGAAATTATTTTTCAAGTCTCTAATTTTTTCAAAAAAATCAAATCATTAAAGCCAAAAATAAGAAAAGTTGAATTGCCAAAATTAAAATTTAACAAAAAGATTGCCCTGATTTTGATTTGGGCATTAATTTTGATTTCAGGTTACCTTTATTCCTTTTTTGAAGAAAAAAAAGAAATAGAAAAATACCAAGGAATTTTAATCGAACTCCAAAAGAGATATGAAAAAGCAAAGGAAGGAAAAGATTTAGAAGAAATTGTGAACGAAATTTCTCCCCTTTTGGTAAAAAGAATGCCAGAAAAATTGAAAAAAGAATTTTCTTTGCTCAATGAAAAAACGATCGAAAGATTATTCCAAATTTACAAATTAGAAAAAATAGAGCCAGAGTTGGTTTTTGAATTTAAAGCAAAAGAATTTATTCCTCAAAAAATGATTTTCTTTGAAAATTCTTTCTATTTTTTCAATCCCTTCTCAGACCAAATCTTAAAATTTAAAAAAGAAAAAGAAGCAATTTTACTTGAGGCAAAACCAAATTTTGGAGCAACCTTCGACGATGCCATCTTATTTTTTTCAAAACCCGACCAGCTGATATTTTTGAAGGATAGTCAAGTTTCAAAAATTTCTTTAAAATTGCCCTATCCAAATTTCGATCCGAGCGATTTTTTCATCTTCAATAAAAATTTGTATTTTTTGGACAAAAAAGAAGGAAGAATAGTTAAATATCCCTGGCAAAAAGAAATCTTTTGGCAAGAACCTTTGATTTTGATTGAAAACGAAAAATTGATCGGGGCAAAATCAATGGCAATAGATGGAGAATTTTGGGTTTTAAGAGAAGACAACAAAATTTTAGAAATCTTTGGCGAAAAAATAAAAAAAGAGTTCGATTTGGATATTTTCCCTGAAAAGAAAGATTTTTCAAAAATTTTTACATTGCCCAATCTCCCCTATCTTTTCATTTTAGACCCAGCTCAAAAAAGGATTATAATTTTGGAAAAAAATGGCCAAATTAAAAAGCAATTCCAAAGCGAAAAATTCGACAACCTTTTAGATTTTTCTATCTCCGAAGACGGAAAAACAATCTGGATTTTAAATGGATTAAAAACCTACCGAGTTAAACTCTAATTCTTGACAAATTTTTTTGATTTGATATATCTAAAATAGCAAAGGAGGTGGTTAAAATTGAATATAAGGGAAATCGGAAAAGTTTTCGGGTTCCTTATTTCTGCCCACCAAGCGACTCAAGAACCATTTGCCAGAAAGAAAATAGAAGATGCGATGGTTAAACTTTCAGAAATGCTCGAACAAAAACCGGAGATTTATCGAGATTTCATCGAGGGAATCATGGATAGCGGCCTTCCCCTCAAATTGTTAGTCAATGTCTGGAGCTTTTTGCCCGGAAAACCAAAAATTGCTGAATTTGTCGGAAGAGCAGAAGGATTTTTTGTAACAGAGGGAAAAATTGTCAAAACTATAATTGGCTTAGACGAAAACGGAAAATCTCTTGTCAATTCAATGGTGGCAGCTGTCAGGGAAAGAAAAAAAGAAAGCGTTAAAAAACCCGAAAACCCAAAAAAGCCTGAGGGATGAAAAATCCCTCTTTTTTCTTGACAAAATATTAAAATTTGTTATAATTATTATTGAATAGCCCTTTAAAATTTTTTCAAATGAAAGAGGGGAAATTCGGGCCACCCAAATTGTCTATCAAATTTTGATAGATGGCTTGGGTGGTCCGAGTTGAAAGGAGGAAAAATTCTCGGAACTCACCACGCGCCCGATTTAGACGCTGTAGCTTCGATATGGCTATGGAAAACTTACGGAGGCGAAGAAGCAAAAAAATCTGTTCTCAGTGTCTTTTTGAGGGGAGGAGACGAGGCCTTATTTTCAGAGCAAATGGGAATTGTTTTGTTCGACCGGGGAAGAGGGAAATTCGATCACCATGGTCCTAACAAAAAAGCTGAAACTACCTCTTCTTTGGTAGCAAAGTACTTAGGAGTAGATGAAGATAAAGCGATTAAAAGATTATTGGCGAAAGTGGAAAGGAGCGATTTGCAAGGAGAATCTTTAGCTTTCGATGCTTCGGATATAATCAAATGCATGCAACGATTGGAAATTGCTAACGAAGAAATCATCGACTACGGTCTCAGAATTATTCAAGATGGAGTCGAATTTAGCAAAAATAAAATGAACAGGGACAACCGAGCTCTTCAACAAATCTTGAAGGAATTTATGAAAGAAAAAAAGATTATACCACCAAAGTTCCGCGAATATGTCGAAAAGCTTGAAAATCCTAATTTTGAAAGGCCGTTCGATCTTGCTGAAATCTTAGCCGTAGAAGGAGAAAAAGCGAAAGATTTTATTCTTAAAATCTTAGAGTTCGAATACCAAGATTCGATAAATTATCTCAACGCCTTAAAAGAAGTAAAAAAAGCTTGGAAAATTACGATAAAAGGAATGACGATAGTTGCCGATTTTAGTGACAATCCAAGATTCAAGGATGCAGCCAGAAACGATCAGAAAGCATTGATAACCATTCAGAGAAAAACCAACGGACAGACGGGGATTTACTTTGATACTAAAAGGGTTAGCGATTCTTTAATCGAAACTTTGGTTTCGATGATTAGATTGGAAGAATGCCTTGTCCAAGGAAGAGAAATTCCGAGAGAAGATCTTAGAAAATCAGAATGGGTCGAAGGAATTCCGGAATGGTATTATTATAAAGCTCCCTGGGTGCCGGGCAAAAAGAAAAAGCCGGGAAGATTTCTTTTGAACGGATCGATCACTGCTCCCGATGTCCCACCTAGCAAAATTCCCATGGAAATCCTTAGAGAAATAGCCCAAAAAGCAATCATCTATCAGCCCTTCAATTGGGCGCGCTGGAAAGCAGAAAGGCTTGCTCATTATGCAAATAAAAGAGCAGCCTAAATTCCCCTCTTTTTTTTATTTTAGTTCAACTTTGGCGCCGGCTGCCTCAAATTTCTTTTTTATTTCCTCTGCCTCAGCTTTCTTTACGTTCTCTTTTACGACCTTAGGACCAGAGGCTACGGCATCGACTAAATCCTTTGATTCTTTCAACCCTTTGCCAGTGATATCCCTGACCAGCTTTATTATCTCTATTTTCTTTTCTCCGACCGATGTCAAAACAACGTTAAAGGTTGCTTTTTCTTCAGCCGGTACAGCTGGAGCAGGAGCAGCAGTTGGGGCGGCAACGAATTGAGGAGCAGCCGAAACCCCAAACTTTTTCTCCAATATCTTTACCAATTCTGCCAAATCCAAAACTGACATTTTTTCAATCTCCTCAACAATTTTTTTAAACTTTTCTGGAACCTCTATTTTTTCTTCTGCCATATTATCGTTCGCTGTTTTATTTTTTGACCTTTAATTGAATCTGTGACAAAACAAAAACTAAACTTTGAGGAACCGATCTTAAAACAGTAACAAAATTTGAAATCGGAGCGGAAATTGAATTCAATAAATTTCTTAAAAGTTCTTCTCTGGTTGGCAGTTTTGCTAAATCTAAAATTTTTTCTGGGCCGATGATTTCCTTTTGGAAAATTCCTCCTAGAATTTTCAAACTCGGAATCTTTTGCGAAAATTTATAAACTATTTTCGCCGGCAAAACTTCATCGCTGAAACCAAAAACCAAAGCTAGCTGAGCCTTTATTTTTTTAAAATCGATCTTAAAACCTGAGTTTTTAAAAGCAATCTGGGCTAAATTCTTTTTTGCAATTTTCAATTCGTTTCCCGATTTTTTCAGTTCTCTCCTCAATTCAAAAAGATCTTTTGATTTTATGCCAGTAAAATCGAAAAAGACTACCAATTTTTGTTTTGAAATTTTCTCCTCTAAATCCTCGATTATTTTTTTCTTTTCTTCTTTTTTTGATTCCATAAAAAAATCTGTGGTTTACCACAGACAGCAAGTAAAAAAACTTTTATCCTCGGCAGGCGTTTTCTCGCCAAAGGCGTACCTGCTGTCTGCGGATAATTTTAAATTATAATCTCAAAGGTTGCCTTGTCAAGAGGGAGACTAATATCTTTCCAAAATCTTTTGCTGCATCTGGACCATTTGCCGTAACTATTTTCCCATCGACAACAACAGAAGCATCCGTGTAGTTTGCTCCTCCGTTTTTCAAAATTCTGATCGGGTTTCTATCCAAAGGGCTTGACCAGACGGTTGCCTTTTTTCCTTTTAAAACTCCGGCATTGGCTAAAATCAATGGTGAAATACAAATCGCAGCCAAAATTTTATCTTTTTCAATCGCCCCTCTTGCTAGATCGTAAGAAGTTTGATTGTCCAAATAATCAAGAGCTCCAGGACCTCCAACAAAAACTATGGCATCGAAATTTTCCGGCCTTATTTCAGAAACCAAAACATCGATTTTTACCTCTCCCCCATCGGCCCCAATCGCCAAACCTTTTTTTGTGCTAACCGGTATCACTTCTGCTCCGGCTTCTTCTAGAATTTCTTTTGGCACAAAATACTCAGCATCCCTAAAATCCCTGAAAGCTATGACCATCGCTACTTTTTTGCCCAAAAGCTCTTTTGCCATATACTTCAATTTTACTTTAAATATTTCGCTTTGGCAATGTTTTTAATATAATGAAAATGGGATGAAAAATAATTTAAAGAAATTTTTAATAATTTTTCTCTTATTTTTGATTGGCTTTTTATTGTTTTCTTTTAAATTAGAGAGGGAGTTGAGCCAAATTTATGAAAAAGGAAAATCAAAGATAATTTTGGATAGAGAAGGAAGGGAAATTGCCATCTTGCCAAATGAAAAAGGAAATTTTGCCAGGTATTTAGTAAAAATCCCCCCGAGATTAAAGAATCTTTTGATCAAAAAGGAAGATAAATTTTTTTATTGGCACTTTGGTTTCAATCCAAAAAGCATTTTTGAGGCGGCTTTGGGAAGAATAGGAATCGGATCGAGAAAGGCCTCGAGCACAATCTCTCAGCAATTGGTAAAAATTTTGTTGGGAAAAGAAAAAGAAAGGAATTTGAAAAATAAAATCATCGAATCGTTCTACACTTTGGCGCTCGAAATTTTTAAAAGCAAGGAAGAAATTTTAAAGATGTATTTAAATTCTGTTTACTTTGGCAACCAAGCCCAGGGAATTTTTGAAGCCAGCAGGTTTTATTTTGGAGTCAATCCCGATTTATTAACCGATGAACAAATCTTGCAACTCTTAGCAACAATTCCAGACCCAAACGAAAGAAATCCGGCAAAAAAAGCAAAAGAAAATCCAAAATACTCAAGGGTTGATGATTCATTTTTTGAAATTTCAACCCTTTTTGAAGAGATAAAGGAAAATCAATTGACAATCGATTTGGAACTAACAAAAAAAATAAGAGAAATAGTTGCCAGAAACATTGAAGAACTAAAATCGATGAATGCTAAAAACGCGGCCGTAATCGTAATCAAGCTTCCAGAAAATGAAATATTGGCTTTGATCGGTTCTCCAGATCCTAAATCAGAAAAAGAAGGCTATAAAATAAATATGCTAAATCAGCCAAGGCCAATTGGATCGACCATCAAGCCTTTCATTTATTTAAAGGCCTTTGAAAAAGGATTGAGGCCTTATACTTTGGTCGAAGATCGAGAATATAAATACATTACGGCTTTAGGATTTCCTCTTTATCCAAAAAACTTTGATTGGAAATACAGAGGGGAAGTAAATTTGCATTATGCCCTTTCGAATAGTTTGAACGTTCCAGCAGTTAAGGTTTTAGAATACGTTGGGCTTGAAGATTTTTACAAATTTTTGAAAGAAGATTTGGAATTTAAACCGGTTCAAGATTTGGAAAATTATCAACTGGGGATCGCCCTCGGAGTTTTGGAAATGGATCTTTTTAATTTAGCAAAATATTTTACCATCTTTCCAAACGAAGGCATCTTAAAAGATTTAAAAATCTTTAAAAACCAAAGCCAAAGAGAAAAGAGAGTTGCCGAGGAAAAGTACGTTCAATTGGTCAATAAAATTTTGACCGATAGAAAGACTGGAATTGAGCAATTCGGATTAAAAAGCGAGCTGAATTTATTCCAGACAAATTATGGATTGAAAACTGGAACTTCAAGAGATTTTAAAGATAGCTGGATAATCGGATTTACTCCCGACTTTTTAGTTGGAGTCTGGGTTGGAAATGCCGACAACAGCCCAACTGAGGGGGTCTCTGGACAAATCGGAGCAGGAAGAATTTGGTCAGAAGTAATGGAACTTTTGTTGAATTCTGATTATAACAAAAAAACGCCTTTCAAATTTGATTTGATCAAGGAATACAAAAATGGAGAAAACATAGAATATGGGTTAGAAGGAGATAATTTTCAAAAAATTTTAAACGCATTAAAAGAAATGGATAGATCTTTGATTTTAAATCCTCACGACGGCGACAACTTTCTTTTAGAGAAAAATACAAAAATAATTTTAAGGGCCAAAGAAAGTGTTAAATGGTTTTTGAATGGAGAATTTTTTGCTCAAGGAAAAGAAATAATTTTTATTCCCAAAAAAGCCGGAAATTATAAAATCGAAGCAGAAAACTTTTCTGGCCAAAAGGAAGAAATAGAAATTTTTATTTTTGAATCTATTTGATTTCGAAATATCCACCAGCTGTCCGGCCGAAGTTTTCTGGAAAGTACATTTCAGAAATCACTGCTGGCAAATGGGTGAATTTTCCTTTTATCAAAGCCCTGACATAATAATCGAACTCATAAACCCCTGGTGGAACGTTTTCTTTGAATAAAAAGGCCCTGTCATCGTGAATTTCTTTAAAGTCAGGGTAAAATTCTCTTCCCTTCAATTCTCTTTCTTGCAGTCTCAACGATTTTTGTTCAGTTGCCAAATCTAAATTGACAATTTCCATTCCAGCAGGAATAAAGTCTTCGATCATAACATAATTTCTGGTTTTTGGAACAGTAATTTGCAAATTGACCCTTAAGACATCGCCAACTTTTGCCTGGCTAATCGGATTTTTTCCCTCTTTATCTTCTAAGGTATAAACATTCCTGACGATCGTAAATCCTTCATCCCTCGGCGGAATTTTTTCTGCTGGTAAATAATATTTTAAAGAAAGGTCGTAGTAATAACTATTCAAAAGAGGATTTTTATTTTCCTTTTTAAATTCAACAATATTATTTTGATTGAATTTCAGATCTTTTATTTGGACTTCTTTTTTGAATTGATCCAGAATTGTTTGAGGATTAAAGTGGAAAGAGCCCAAGCTCTCCTCGTTCAAAAGAATCTCTAAAATGAAATCGGATTCGGTTTCCCTTTTCCATTCCAAAAAGTCAGTCAAGGAATCGATAACTGCCAAAGTGTTGTTAGTCGATCCCCAGGCTCCGTCTTTTTTCCTTGAATTCAAAATCCATCTTAAAACTTTCTCTAAAATTGGGTCGTCATCTCTTGCTGCTACCTTGGCTTTTAAATACAAAGCAGTATCTTTAATTGGAGTTTCGTAATAGTACCATAAAAAGTTTTTGTTTGGTTCCAAAAATGCTCCCCTGGCATCGATATCGATTCTGTTATCCAATGTCTCAAAAACTTTCTTTTTTAAGCTTTCATCGAAACCCTTTGTCATCAAAATTGCCAAATAAGAAAGCGAAGTATTGCTTATCCTTTCTTTCAAAAAGAGATCGTCTTTTACAATCTCAACAATTTTTTCTCTTAATAAGCCATCTTTTTTGAAAGATGGTAAATTGAAAAGAGTGTAAGCAGTCAAAATGACGTTGTTTTTATCTTGATAAATTCTGTAATCGGTGGTTATTTTTTGATAAAGATAATTTGCTGCCCTGTTTAAAACATTCTGGTCTACTTCAAAACCAGCCAATGAAAGTAAATTCAAAGTATCTAAAACATGTAATGTTAAATAGAAATTCGATTCGCCGTATCTCCAGAAAGAAAATCCACCATCCCACTTTTGGTTGTTGTAAAGTTCTTGCAAACCGATTTGAACAACTTCTTCGATTGTGTATTCTTTTCCTTCTCTATCTTTGATTTTTTCCAATTTGAATTTCTCAGCTAAGTTTGGCAAATTCAAACCCCTTTTAACAACTGCGATTGCCTTCAACTTGCTAGCAATCTGCTCTGAACAACCATAAGGAAATTGGAGCAAATAGTTCAATGAGTCAGAGAGGAAAACGGCCAAAGTGGCAGAACTTTTAATGGTTAAACTTCCTCTATCCTTGACTATTTCTTCTGGTAAAAAGACGTATTCTTTAAAAATTTTTTCTGAGGTGTAGTTTGAGGAGGCGGTTACTTCGTAAGTATTGTTAGGAGTTATATTTATAGATTGAAGGACTGTATCTTCCAATTCCTCCCCTTTGGCTGAAATCAAAAATTTGTGCTCTCCTCTTTCGATATCGGCCGGGGCTTGGACTTTAAAGTAAACGGTTTCAGTTTTTTCAGGTTCGATTGAAATTTTCTTTTCTCTTTCGTCGTTTAAAATTAAACTTTCGCTTTCAAATTTGACGATCAAATTTTGCTTTTTTTCGCTTTGGTTGAAAATTTGAGCCCCAATTTCAAAAGAATCTCCGGGAATAATAAACCTTGGCTTTAAAGGTATGACCATCAGTTCTTTTTTAGTTAGAAATTCTTGATAATTAATCCCCAGCTTTGTATCTTTTGTTACGCCGATTGTTTCTGTCTGCCAAGTAGTAAGATTATCTGGCAGAGTAAATTTGACTTGAGCTTTTCCTTCTTCATCAGTCCTAATAACTGCTTGCCAAAAGGCCGTTTCCCTAAAAACTCCCCTCACTTTTTTTGCCAAGGCTTCAGGAGCCATCCCCGCTCCTCCCTTTGTTGGAATTTCAAGTTCAACTAAAAGACTTTTGAAATTGGCGCTAGTTTGGACTGCCAACGGAAAACCACCATAGAAAAATATCAAAGGATTCTTTTTTGGATTTCCCTTTAAAGCCAAAACTGAAAGGTCAACGACAGAAACTGATAATTCGGCTGAAACGGGTTTTCCCTCATCATCCTTGACTAAAATATCTAAGGTTACTTCTTCACCTGGCAAATAGAATTTTTTGTTAGAACTAACTTCAATATTTAATTTTTTCTTTTCAATGTCTATTTTGAATTCGATCTTTCCGTACTTAACTTCTCCTTCTGGTGAGAAAATTAAAACCGAAACGAAAATGTTTGGAATGTATTCTTCTTTGACTTGAAAATCAAAAGTTGAAAGATTTCCTGAAATTTCTTTTATTCGATATTCAAAAATCTTTCCCCTTTCGATAGAGATTAAGGCCTTTGCTTTTGAGTAAGGAGATTTAATTATAATTTTTCCTTCCTCATCAACCTTCAAATCTCTTTTTTCAGCTTCCAATTCCAACTCAGTTTCTTTTGTCGGCCTGATTGGCACTTCTCTTTCTCCCCAAACGTAGATATTGTAAACAGTAGAAATTGAATTTCCTTTTCTATCTTTGGCTAAAACTTCTATTTCATAAGAACCTTCCTTTTCTATTCTTATTTCTTGGACAAAATTACCTTTTTCATCTGTCTCAAAATTCCAACTTTTGACAAGGTTTCTTTTTTTCTCCCATTTATAAGAATATCCCCCTCCTGCTTCTTGCCTCTTTGAATAAACCCAATCTATCTCATAAAGGTTCATACTAATGTTTTTAACCTTAACTTCCTTTCCTTTGGTATCGACCGATTTCACCCTGACGTTCGTTTTTTCGTTTTTAGCCAAGAAAGATTTATCGGCCTTCAATCCCAAATAAAATTCTCCGGCATGCAAAATGAAAGATTTTTGTTCAGAAACGCTCCTCCCTTGAAGATTTTTAACTGTGACATCGATGACGATTATTTTGCTTTTCTTTTCTTCTTTGAACAATTCTTCCAAATCCAGCTTTTGAGAGATTTTTGCTTTTCCATCTGATGAGAGAGAAGTTTTTCCTCTGAAGAGAAATTTTTCACCATAATAATAAGGTTCCCACCAATACCATTGAGAGTCAAAGTCGAAATATTCATCTTTGTAGCGGTCAAAATAATAATTTTGGCTTGAGATCGTATACTCTACTTCTCCTCCTTCTAGAGGAACGCCAAAATAGTAATTGGCTTGGACTTCCAAATTGACTGTCTCTTTTGAAATGTATTCTTCTTTATCAGTTTTTAACTTTACTTCAAAGGGAGCTGGAACGTACTCTTGAATTTCAACGTAAGTGCAACTGTAATCTTCAGCGCAGATTCGATAAGTTCCCAAAGGAGCATTTTTTTCTAATATAAAATTAGTGTTGAAAGTTCCAAAATCGTTAACTTCCAAATCCCTGCTTAAAATCTCGTCGCCTTTTGAGTTGTAAACTTTTAAATTTATTTTTTTATCTTGGTATATTTCATAATTTCCATCGAAACCTATCCTAAAAATTCCTTTGACAAAAACTTCCTGGCCTGGCCGGTAGATTGGTTTATCGGTGTACAAATAAATCTTTTTTGCCAAGAAAGCTGACTCTGCCCATTCTAACTTGCTTTGAGTGGAAGGAATGACAGTGCTATCGCCGTCTTTCTTAACTATCGCCCCTCTTAAATTGGAAAAAACATCGGTTTTGGCAATTCCGTTTTCATCGGTGAAATAAGAACCAAGAAAACTCAATTCTTTTCCACCATAAAGTTCAACTTTTGCTCCAGAGACATTGTTTAAATCTGGAAGGTTGACAACCCAATAGATGTTGAAAAGTTGAGCTATTTTTTGAGGAGTGAGGGCTTCCCTTTCACCGTAGGAAGATAAGGAAGGTTGAATTTTCTTTTCGGCAACGGCTAAATTGGTGACTGTTAAATAGGTTCTTTCATAAACTTGGGCTTCGATCGTTCCCCCTCCTTCCCAATACCTTTCTTTATAGTTTGGGTTTGAGAAAGTTAAAATGTAATGGCCGATGGCATCTGGGAAATAATCTTTGATGTTTACCTGGAAATAATTCTTGAGCCAATATCTTTTTGGCAATTCTATCTTTTCTCTGATTATTTTTTGACAGATATGAGATGGAGTTGGTTGGCGCCAAGAAATTCTGTTTTCAAGATAATAGAGGAAATCGTAAGCATTAAGTTTGCAAATTTCTAAATCGACAAATTCCATGTTTTGAGTGGCATAAGTCAATTTTGTTTTCTGAGGGGTAGTGACGTTGTAAGAGTTTTGGAGATGATAAAATTCTAAATAGTAACTCGGCATCTCTCCAGTTCTGAAAGATAGAGAATAAGTTAGTTTTTGACCAAAAACATCTTCTAAATTGAGCTCTAAAGAGTAATCAGAAAGGGGCATTAACCCATAGCCGATGGTTGTGTGGAATTCTCCTCTTTGGCAAATTTCGTAAGGAGACGGATATTCTACTTTCCAAGATTTACTCCAATAATTTATTTCATAATCCAAATTGGCTTTGAAATATTTATCAAAATCTTCTTTGGCCGGTGCCAAAATTGGGGTGTTTGAACAAATGATTAACTGGGTTAAACTAGCACCTGAAGAATCGTTTGCTGGAAAAGTTCTCAAAATTTTGAATTGAGGATAAGAAATTATCGATTTTTTGATTGGCTCTTTGTTAATGGTCAAACCTTCTACGTTAACAATTTTTTCAAAATCGATTTCAATATTCTCAGAAAAGCCAATTTCTTCGCTTTTGAAAGTCAAATAGATCCTCTTTTTATCTTGGACCTTTTCACAAGTTTCGCTCCCTTCTTTGCATTTCTCCCCATAACCTATTTCTTTTAAATGAGGAGCGAAAATTTTGCTCTTTTTTAAATCGATTTCCTCATAAAAAGAAACCCAGAGTTTTCCCTGGGGATCGAAAAATTCTGGTGAGGCATAATCTGTTCTCGGAGATTCGGCGCTCATTCCTTCGATCACATCTTTCACCTGGAAAAATATCTCCTTTCTTTCTTCCAAAACAATGTCTCCTTCTGAAGGAAAAGCCCTTTTGATAATTAGACGATAACTCTTTTTAAAATCCCAAAGCTTTTCCCTTCCGAACCTGTCTTTTTGATTATAAATTTGAATTACTGATTGATTCGACTTTTCTTCTTCAGCCTTTCTTAATTGAGGAAAAATTCCGGCCAAAAAATTTTCCGCTTTTTCTAAAAAACCAAAAAATTCTCTTTGTTTTAAGATTTCTTTTCCCTCAGATTTTTTAGGATATTGAGCGATGAAAGGTATTTCTTTTCCTGTGTCTAGATCAATCAGGGTTATTTCTTCTTTTGTTTTTTCCAAATCAACCGGCTGATTGAAATAAATTGAAATTGGCTGATTGTAGGCAATCTGGCCAGAAGTGATTTCTAAATATCTTAACTTTCTAGTAAAGAAACTAATCTCGGTTGGCGGAACTTCCAATCCATCCATCGAAACTAGACCTGATTTTACTTTCACTTTATAATTCGAAGACCTGACCAATCTTTCTTTTGGAATGAACTGTAAATTTTGAGTGGTAATCCACTTGAAGCGACCTTCGGTAGGAGGAGAAATCTCAACTGGGATTTCTTTTTCCTCTAAGTATCCCAAAGTAGTTAAGGGAACCATCGGCCGATTAAAAACTATTGTTATTTCCGAATTCTCTGGTGCTTCAGAATTTTCTCTTGGGAAAATAGCGATTACTTTTGGATCTTCAACAGCTAAAAAGTCGGCCTTTATCAATCCTCCGTCTGGCATAAACAATTGAACTAAATAGTAGCGATTCAGTTTCAATTTCTCTTTTGGTTTAAATAAAAGTTCTTGTTGATTTTGAGAAGCGAAGACAAAATTTTTTAGAAAAGAAAATCCCTTCTTTTCTTTCATCACCCACTCTCCTTCTATTTCTGGATAAAATTTGATGTTTTGTTTTGCGTATTCTTTATCAACACCTGGCGGTAAATTAATTTTTATTAGTGCTGACTGGGAAATCTTTTCTGGGACCAACCTATAAACTTCAAGGTAAACTGGCTTTGCTATTTTTGGAACTTTTGGAAGTTTTTTTTGCCAAAAATAAAAGCCAAGGAAAATTAAAAAAATTATTAAAAGGAAAATAAAATTCCTTGGCTTAAAAAATCTCCTTTTTTTCCGTAAATTTAATTTTGCGCCGTCTGATAAAAGAGGGATTTCTTTCATACCCTTTTTATCATCTTACTTTAAATATTTTGCTTTGGCAATGTTGTGTTCTTGTAAGGTTTTGCTAAAAATTGTTTTGCCATCTGGAGTAGAAAGATAATACCAAAAATCGCTTTTTTCAGGATAGATTGCTGCCAAAATTGAATCAAAACCTGGATTGCAAATCGGACCTGGAGGTAGGCCTTTGTATTTATAAGTGTTATAAGGAGAATCAATTTGAAGATCTTCTAAGGGAATTTGGGTTGTCTTTTTACCAGTGAGGAAAGTAATTGTGGCATCGACTTGAAGAGGAATTCCGTTTTCTAATCTCTTCCATAAAATTCCAGAAACCAATTTTTTATCTTCAAAATCTTTAACCTCTTTCTCTAACATCGAAGCCATCGTCACGATTTGAAAGATTGTTTTCCCTTGATGAGAAATTTCTTCTCTTAATTGAGGAGTTAATTTTTTATCAAAATTGTCCAACATTTTTTTGATGATTTTTTCTTCTTTTGTTAATTCAACATTTTTTGCGATCGCGAAATTTGTAGAATGTTCAACAAAGTAAGTGTCGGGGAAAAGAAAGCCCTCTAAATCAGGGGCCTCAATTTCCTTTAAAAAGTCATATTTTTCTTTCCAATAAATCAACTTTGTTTTTTCCAAAAAATCTTCTGCTTTTAAAATTCCTTTTTCTTCTAAGTATTTTGCAATTTCTCTTTTGTTCCATCCTTCCAAAATTGTGATTTTTTCTTTTATCACATCACCTTTTACAAATTTTTCTACCATCTGAGGAATTGTCATCGATGGAGAAAGTAAATAAAAACCTGACTGAAGTTTTCTCGCTACTCCTTTAAAATAAATGTAAAAACGAAATGGAATTGCAAACCTGATTAAACCTTCATTTTTTAAATTTTTGGAAATTTCTTTTCCTCCTTGCCCTCTTTTAATTTCAAAAACTATTTCTCTTTTTGACCCAGATTCTATCGGAAAATAAATCGAGTACCAAAAATAAAAAAGAAAGAAAGAAACTATTAAAACTGCAAAAATTAGAAAAATTATCTTTTTTTTCATTTTTTTTCAATTAAAGGCACGAAAACAAAACCAGGATATTCAAATCCCTCAAATTCTTTTTCTGACTTTTTAATGAAAAGCCAAATCGATGTTCCGATGGGCGTAACAATTTTTCCTCCAACTTTCAATTGATCTTTCCAAGCCTTTGGAACCTCTTTTTGAACAGAGGCAGAACACAAAATTTTATCGAAGGGAGCTTCTTTGGCAAAACCTTTCGAACCATCGGAGCAAAAAATTTCAACGATTCCTTTTTCAACGAAATTGTATTTTTCAACATTGCTTTTGCCAAAATCGGCCAACTCCGGCACTATTTCTATTCCGATCACCTTTCCTCTTTGGCCGACGATTTCAGCTAAAAGGGCGCTTGTCCAGCCAGAGCCAGATCCGATGTCTAAAATTTTTTCTCCTTCTTTTGGATCTAAAAGTTCTAACATAAAGGCAACGACAAGGGGTTGAGAAATTGTCTGACCCCAACCTATTGGCAAGGCTTCGTTCAATTCAGCCAGATCTTTTAAATTTTCGGGTAAAAAATCAACCCTTTTTACTTTTTTGAAGGCCTCGATTATCTTCGGAGTTTTTAACCAGCCTTCTTCAATTAAGTCCTCGATTAAGGTCATTTTTTAAATATAGCATAAAATTTAAAACTTGACTCTCTTTTTTGATATTTTAAAATGATCTAATAATCAAAAAGGTCGAGAAAAAACAAAATAAAATAAAATGGAGGAAGTAATTGCTCTTTTTGGTACAACAAAAATTCAATTCATCGTCATTTTGATTGCCATCGATGTCATCTTGGGAATAGTAGCAGCCATAAAGAAAAAAGATTTTAAACTCGGGAAACTGGGCGACTTTTTAAAAAAGGGGGTGATAGGTTATATTTTGGGAATTGCTGTTTTGGAGGCCTTTGCCACCGCCAATCCTTCTTGGGCTTTTTTGAGCGAAATTGCTTATTACTTAGCAATTTTTGCAATGATCGGTTCGATTTTGACAAACGTTGCCAAACTTGGCTTCAAGACAATTCCGCCATTCTTGCAAAGATAAAAAAAGAAAATCGGGCCCTCAATCAGAGGGCCTTTTTGTTTTTATTAAAATTTTGTGCCAGTCATCGTAACAATAAATTCCTTGAAAAATCATTCCACCCAAAAAGCCTAAAACAAAATTTGGCAAAGATAAAAAATCAAAAAAGAAAGAAGAAATTAAAACTAAAGAGCAAACCAGCCAATGGTGTAAATGAAACCTCCAATTTTTAATTTCAAAGATTAAAGAACGAAATCTTTTTGAAAAATTTTTAGTTAAATAATAACCTAAAATTGCGCCAAAATAAATTTGAAAAGAAAAGATGGCCAAAATTGCTGGAATTATTTTTGATTTTTTCATTCGGGGACGGCAGGACTCGAACCTGCAGGACGGGATTTGGAGTCCCGCCGTTTGCCAGTTAACGGACGTCCCCTAGTCGCCTGTTCATTTTCTCAATTTTCAATTTACAATCTGCAATTTACAATTATTTAATTTCTTTGTGCAAAGTGTGCTTTTTGCAGTGCTTGCAATATTTTTTTAATTCTAACTTTTTTCCAGTGCTTGCAAATTTTTTGGATTTCCTTGTGTAATAATTAATGTTTTTACATTGACTGCACTGAAGCTTTACCAGTTTTAATTTCTTTGCCATGAGCCGAAGGTGGGAATTGAACCCACGACCTTTCCCTTACCAAGGGAACGTTCTACCACTGAACTACTTCGGCAAGAATTGGGTGGGGCAGGATTTGCACCTGCGAAGGCAGAACTGCCATCTGGTTTACAGCCAGACCCCTTTGTCTACTTAGGTACCCACCCTTTGCCAGCTTAATTAATTTAGCATTTTTTTAAAAACTATTCAATAATTTTTTTGTGTTTTTCTCTCCATTCTCTAATTTTTTGATGATTTCCAGACAACAAAACTTTTGGAACCCTCCAATAAATCCCTTTTTTTGGTGAAAAAACTTCCGGCCTTGTATACTGAGGGTATTCAACGAAACTGCCATCTTTTTTTAACCTTTCCTTTAAAAATTGAGGTTTTCCCAAAACTCCGGGAATTAATCGAGAAACGCATTCTATTACTACCATCGCTGCCACTTCCCCTCCCATTAAATCGTAAGGACCGATCGACAATTTAAGGTCGGCAATGTATTTTAAAACCCTTTCGTCGATGCCTTCGTAACGCCCGCAGACCATAATAACCTGATTCAACTTCGAAAGAGAATAGGCAATTTTCTGATTGAATTGCTTTCCCCGCGGAGTAAAAACTATGACTTTTGAATTTTTAGTTTTAATCTTTTTGACCGCTTTGTAAATTGGTTCGATTTTAAAAACCATTCCCAATCCCCCGCCATAAGGCCGGTCATCGACGGTTTTTCTTTTGTCGATAGCAAAATCCCTGAGATTGTGAACATTAATTTTGATTAAACCTTTTTCTTGGGCCTTCTTAATGAAAGATTCTTTCAAAAAAGAGTCAAAAATTTTTGGAAAGATTGTAATAATATCAAAGCGAACCATTAAAAAAATGATAGCAAATTTTTTTGAAATAAAAAAGCTGTGCTTTGGTAGCACAGCTTTTCTAGATTTTCTTGATTTTCTAGATTTTCAGTTCTTCAAGAGTAGATTTTTTTCCTTGAGCAGTCTTCTCTGGCTCTTCGATCTTTAAATTAACTCTGGCATGATTTCTCAATCCAACGATCCTTACCAAATGCCTTATCGCTCTTACCGTCGCTCCACCCTTTCCGATGATCTGGCCCATGTCATCCGGATGGACTTTCAGTGAAAGCAAAACTCCCATCTCATCGACGCTCCTCGTTATTTTGATGCTTTCTGGGTGATCAGCCAGAGCATGGACGACGTACTCAAGGAACTCTTGATCTTTTGCTTTCTTTTCGGCCATGATTTTCTTTATCTTCTCAAGCTTCCAATTTCGACCTTTTTAGCCCCTTTTGGAGGCTGGCTATCGAATTCTATTTTATTCATCTAAGATTTTTTGTCAAGATTTTCCTTTTCTTCTTTTAGCTTTTTATGCTTAGGAATTTTTTCGCCCTTGATAATTTTTTCAGAAATCAAGAGATTTTTTAAAGTCGGAGAAGGCTTTGCTCCAACGGATAACCAATACAAAATCCTTTCTTTATTCAAAACCTTTTCCTTTGTCAAAGGATTATAAAAACCGACTTCCTCAATAAATCTTCCGCTTTTTGCCGACCTTCTTTTCTCAGTAACGACAATTTTGAAAGAAGGCTGATTTTTTTTACCGATTCTTAAAAACCTAATGACTAACATATTTTTTACCATCCTTTAATTTTTAAAGCATTTTCGGCTGCTTCTTCTTCTGCCTCTTGTTTTGAAGTACCTTCGCCTTTTGCTACCAACTCATCCTTCAAGAAAACTCCAACTAAAAAATGTTTGGCATGCTCTGGTCCCCATTCGTTTAAAACTTTGTAAGTTGGAGTAATTCCAACCCTCTCTTGGGCCTCTTCTTGAAACCTTGATTTTGGATCTTTATAAAGTTTCTTTTCCAAAATCTCCGGCAATTCTTTTATTAAATTTTTCTCAATAAAATTTTTACAAGCTTCGTATCCCTGGTCCAAATAGATGGCTCCGATCAAGGCCTCAAAGGCATTGGCCAAAATGTACATTCTAGCTTTGCCCTTTTCCTTTTCTTCTCCCTTTGATAGAAGCAAAAATTCATTGAAATCAAATTGGTTGGCAATCTTCGAGAGCATTTTAGCATTGACAAGGGCTGCCCGCCAACTCGTCAATTCGCCCTCCGATTTTTTTGGATATTTTTTGTATAAATATTCTGTGACCACTAACTCTAAAACTGCATCTCCCAAAAATTCAAGCCTTTCGTTATGTGGCAAATAAAAATCTGGGTTTTCGTTCAAATAGGACCTATGGCAAAAGGCTTCGATTAAAAGATCTTTATTTTTGAATTTCAAATTCAATTTTTCTTCCAGTTTTGAAAAATCCTTCATGGTTCAATAAACCAAAGAGCAATCGAACATCGAACAATTATTCATTGCTCTTTGCTCCTCGCTCACCGATTAATTCTTGATATTGATTAAAAACTGTTCCTAAAACTCCGTTGACGAATTTTCCTGAATTTTCTCCTCCAAATCCCTTTGCCAGTTCAATTGCTTCGTTGATGGCAACTTTTGGCGGGACCGCCTTTTTATCACCGTAAAGCAATTCGTAAATTCCAATCCTCAAAATATTTCTGTCAACGATCGAAATCTGATCTATCGGCCACTGGGGAGCAGTTTTTTTGATTATTTCGTCGATCTCACACAGATGATCGATAACTCCTTTTATTATTTCTTTAACGAAATTTTTATTTTCGTCTGACAGCCCAGGTCCAAATTCTTTTATATTTCTTTCGGCTATCTTTTCAAAATCTCCCTTTTTGCCAAAAAAATCCCATTCATAAAGGGATTGCATCGCAATTGACCTTGATAAATGTCTGCTTGACATGTTAGGTTCTAGGTTTTTAGCTTCTAGGTTCTAGTTTAGAAATCATTGCGTTTAACATTTTTTGGACTTCTAATAATAGGTTTTCAAGTTTATTATAATCGATTTTTGAATATAAATCTTTCGCGATAATAACTTGAGTCTCTAATTCGGCAGTTGAGCTATAAGCAATCCTTAAAAATTGTAAATATTCTTTTAGATTTTTCCTCAATTGCCCTTCAGCAATGTTTGAAGGAATTGATACTGCCGCTCTTCTCATTTGAATCGATAATCCATAGGTTTCATTCCGAGGAAATTGACGGCTTACTTTGTAAGTTTCTTTCACTAACTCAATTGCCTTTTGCCAAACTTTCAATTCCTTATAAGATTTTAAATGCATAAACTTTAACCTAGAAGCTAGAAGCTTTAACCTTGAACCTAGAAGCTTTAACCTATTTCTTTGAAAGTTCTTTCAAATCTAATGGTTTTTTCTTTTCCTCTTTTTCTTTCATTTTAATTTCCTTTTCTCTCTTTTTTCTTTCTTTTTTACTCAATTTTGCCAAAACGTCAATGACTTGCCTTCCTTTGTAATATCCGCAAAAAGGACAAACAGTATGGGGCAAAATAAAATTTCCGCATTTTTGACATTTCACCAATTCAGGCTCTTTCAAAAAAATGTGCATTCTTGCTTTTCCTTGTTTTGACTTTGGTCTTTTGTGCTTTGGTACAGCCATAAATTAAAAATAGCAAAAAAATTTTGCTTTGGCAATAAGATCAATTATGACTATCTGAAGATGGCTTTTTCAAAAACTTTCTTTTTGAGTTTAATACCAAAAATCGTCAGCCAAAAATTCAAAACTTTTTTGAACCAAACCCCTCGCCTCGGATTTTTTATTACTTTTTTGATCTCTTTTTCAGGATAGACCTTAAAAAGCCATTTCAATTCTTTTTCAGTTCCGTAATTTAAAACCTGAGAAATAATATAATCTTTATCTCTCTCTAAATCCAAACTCTCAATTTTGTAGGACCAAAAAAGCCATTGGAATGATTTTGGAATTTTTATTTTAGCCATTGCTTTTTATACTCTCTAACTTTTTCTATTAAAAATTTCTTAACTTTTTTCCAAGAAACTTCTTTGAGAAGAAAATATTTCCTTTTTTCTTCCTTCTCAGCATCAACAAAATAGGTCAAACCAGTTAAACCAACATAAACATTAAACCCTGGATATTTTTTCTTTATAAATTGAAAGATTTCTTTTAGGGAAATTTTTTGGAGCAAAAAATAAATGTCAATAAAATCCCTCCTTGTGCCTCGGGTTGAAATGGCAATAATTTTCATTGCCGCAATGTCCTCTTTTGAAGCTATGGGAGGGAATGCGTCAAATTTAATCGGAGGAAAAATTAGGGGATAAGGATATTCAAAAAAACTGACTACTGTTCGATCAATTTTTACCCATAAAGTCCCCTCAGCTTTCTGTAAAAGAGAAATTTTTTTAAATTTACTTTTTAAGGCGTTGTATAATTTGTCTGGATCAAACTTTTTTTCAGTGTAAAAGTCAAAATCTAAAGAAGTTCTATGGCCAATTTGTAAAGCCAAACCTGTTCCTCCAGCAAGATAAAATCCATATTTTTTCAAAAATCCCAATTTCTTCAACAATTTAATTTGTCTTGGGCTAAGAACAGAGAGATATATTTTCTTTTTTCCTTGTTTTGACTTTGGTCTTTTGTGCTTTGGTACAGCCATAAATTAAAAATAACAAAATTTTTTGCTTTTTCAAGAGCAAAATCAAATGCTTGTGCGAAAAAGCCCAATCTTCTTAAGTAGCAAAAATGTACACGTCCTTTTTTTCTTTCAATCTATACCAAAAGCCTTATTTTTTCGCTAATAGCGAATTTTACTGGCAGGGGTAGAATACTCTAATTCTCCAGTTAGTGACCGGATGTGGATCGGTTGAATCCCAGACTTCGAGCGTTACTTTAACTCCATCGAATGTATCGGAAAGTGCAATGGGAATAGCTACATTGAAGTAGTTTGCTGCAGGACTTGTTTCAAAATGGTCATAGATATAATCACCAATATCATAACCACCCCAACGAATTCCTACCCTAATTCTTCCATAAGAATTAGAGGATGGGAAGGCTGCCAATACTTTAAGGATTGCAAAATTGATATCAGGGCTACCCCAATCACAAGTACAAGGATTAGTGGAGCCACAACTGCAAATCAACATGCAGAATTTTATATTAGAAGCCCTAAGGGTATTCATTCTTACATCTCCAGCTACATCCAATTTATACGATGGGCTCGTCGTCCCAATGCCAACGTTGCCATCAGACTTAATAAAAAGCCTACCATTTTGAAAATTGATGTTCCCAGCATAGTCTAAATCAGAATTCAAATCAGACCTGATATATAAAGTACCATCGATGTTGTAAAATTGGGCTTCCCTTTCACTAACTCCATGCTGATCCTTTATGATAAGATCTCCACCTCCTTCTTTTCTTAAATTTCCACTTACTCGCAAATCTCCAAGGACATCTAATTTATACGATGGGCTCGTCCCGATGCCAACGTTGCCGCCAAAGTAGGCATTATAGCTAGTATAAATCCCCCAAGAACCATAAGCAAGATAGACAGCGCTGGTGTTATCTGTATCCCAGAAATATCCGCCGAATGCACTTCCTCCTCCCCTGACCCCTGTGTTTCCATATCCTAAATAAGCGACACCAGTATTATCTGTATCCCAGAAATATCCACCCATTGTACTCCCAGCTGCACTAATCCCATAACCAGCTGAAGGTGTAGTACCAACTCCCAAACTAGTAGCAATTCTGGCATCTCCATTGACATCCAATTTATAGCTTGGTCCTGTCGTCCCGATGCCTACATTCCAAGTAGTATTATTCGGATAGAGGTTAGAACCAGAAAGGGTCCAATAGCCTCCTCCAGTACCACCTCCTATATCATCAGCACAAGTAACATTACCTGAAGCATCTGTCGTGAGTTTTCCACCGTTAGCATAGGTTGTGCAGTTAAGGGATCTTATTCTAATATTTCCATTAACATCTAATTTCTGGGTTGGGCTTGTCGTCCCGATGCCTACGTTGCCAGAAGAATCAATTCTCATTCTTTCTGCGCTGTTAGTGTAAATTGCCAAATTACCATCCGAAATCCAATTGAATCCAGTATCGTTATCTCCTATAGCAAGAGAGATTGTTGGAGAGCCACCCCATCCGCTTCCACTTCTAACGAATAACCTATTGTCTATATTCACATTTCCTGCAACTTGTAACTTCTCAACGGGGCTTGTCGTCCCAATGCCAACGTTCCAGGCAGTGCTACTAGTGTATAAGTTTGAACCAGATAGTACCCAGTAAGCCTCTCCTCCTCCACCGCCTGTTTCATCAGCAGCGCAACTTCCGGCAGTGATTATTCCTCCTGAAACTGTAGCACCTTTGATTACTTGACTAGCTCCGCAAGAAAGAGAAATTCCAGCTG
>Ga0080004_1139796_pt1 | contig 41119 bp, 29 predicted proteins | sample WasSprMetagenome_FD_69207 | JGI IMG/M metagenome (GOLD analysis project Ga0080004, IMG submission 69207) | Sulfidic aquatic microbial communities from Washburn Spring, Yellowstone National Park, USA - WS (SPADES assembly) (version 2) | ecosystem: Environmental > Aquatic > Thermal springs > Hot...
CAAAACGAGATAGAAATCCCTCCCTATATCATAGGAAATTGAGCCCCATAATTGCTGGGCAGAGCTCCAGCCACTGCTTCCTGAACCAACCCATCTCTTTTCAACATTTAAACCTATATTCAATCTATTATCCATCATTTGGCGTCCAATTCCTCCTGAGGCGAATTTGTAGGGAAGATTCGTCCTTACTCCCTCGCCATAGCTGAAGCTTATATTATATCTTCTCTCGGGAGAACCGATTCCAAGGGAGAAATTCGTGAAGTTATCTCTATAAGGGTCATAGAAGGTTATGTCTCGTCCAAAATCCAAGCTGATGTCTCCCCTTAGCCCCAAGGAAAAGCCGAAGCTCTTGGATTCAGATTTCAATCCACCCGTCCAATAATGTGAACGATTGTAAAACACCCTCGCCCTATAATATTCCCACCATTTCGTGCCTCTCGGCACAGAATCTCTATAGAATAAACCCACTCTTGTCGCCTTTATGCCGGTCTCCCCTACCAATTGGAGGTCAGCCCAGAAGTCAGGGCTTTTCCCGGAGAAACCTCCGAAGATTCCTCCTTTCTCCCCTAACCTAAACCAGCACCTTCCCTCATAAAATGAACCCCTTGAGCCGGGCTCATTAAAGCTGGAAGCATAATTGAAATTAAAATTGTAATCCTCCGTGCCAAATCCACCTCCCGCACCTATCAGCAAATTCTTATGGTCCTCCTCATATCTATTTTGAATCGTCATCCCGAGGAAAGATTGGTAGGTGGGGTTATGGGAGAAGTTCAAGACGGTATCGTTTCTGAATGGGGAAAAGCGAGCGCAGTTGAGGACACCTATCTGATTCTTCTCCTCCTTGCCGAAAGCTTTGAAACCCAAATCAAATTTATCTATCCTGCGGGAATAGAAAGCTCCGAAATACTCGCTTCCCTCGGTGAAGAAGGGACGCTTATCAGGAAGCCATCTTTCCGTATAGGAAATATCAATGCTCTCGTATACCGCCTCTATATCGCTGTAATCGGGATAGAGGGTTAAAGCATATTTGAAATCGGGAGTGAGGAATTTGTTTGCATCCAAGCCCATATGCCAGCTCGTATCCTCACCGAATCCACCAACAAAATAGGGAAGAAGTTCTAAGCGAGAATTAAAGGGTATTGAAGAGAAATCTATCGGACCGATCAGACCGAAATCATCCACCCTTTCGGGCACATCTTTAGTGAATGACCACAAGTCCTCCTCTCTCAATCTCCTTATATCCCTGCGGAAATTTATTCCAAAATAGCCCTTCCCCCTGCGAGGGAAAGCCAAGGGAACGAGAGATATCCTCACCTCCGCTACCCATCCATCTTCCGTTATCTTCGCCACGACATCCCAATCGCCATCCCAATCCCAGTTTCCCCATTTCCTATCCTGCTTCGTTCCTATTGGATTGAAGCGGAAGGAGTAGTAATTCATCCTATCAAGGTAGGTATCAATTCTAATCTCAAAAGTGTCATCGGAGCGCATTTCCCCATCCCTTCTCCTCTGGAGAGCCATTATCTGCTCGGGATGTTTATCGTAGCATTTGACTGCGAAATAGAGGTCTGTTTTATAGAGGACTACCTTGAACTCCGTCTTCTCGGAGGGAGGAGCTTTTCTTATAGGTTCGGATTGGACGAAGTCGTCAATCCACTCAACTTCCTTCCAACATTCATCGTTGAAGAGAGCGTCCAATAGAGGAGGAGTGGAGACCTCCTTGAGGTTTATCATTTTGTTATTAGAGAAAAGAGGAGTGCTGATGAACACGATTAACAATATTCTTTTAAGGAATCCAAGCCGTCTCATACTAAACTTTATATTATTGTCCCATAGCGAGGATTGAGCAACTATTTGTATGGTTCAATAAAATATTTTTACCTCGCGATGAGATTGCTTCGCTATCGCTCGCAATGATAAAAAGTTGCTTCGCTCCTCGCATTGACGACGAGACGGCTTGTCATTGCGAGCCCGCCGAAGGCGGGCGTGGCAATCTCAATACGAGATTGGCTTCGCCAACATATTCTCCAACCCTTTGGTTTGGAGAACGAGATTGGCTTCGCCAACCCAGTTCGCAAACCGAAAGATTTGCGAACCGAGATTGCTTCGCTATCATTCGCATCTATGCGTATAGGTTTTTGATGGGTTATTTGCCTTCTACTTCCTTTATGGATCCATTCTCAAATTTCTTTTTAAAACTCTTGGATTACGAATCGGCTCGAGAAATCTTGAATTATACGATATATCCTTTCTTTCCCAACACTTTTAAGGAATTGGATATCCATTTCAAAAACCTATACCCATGCCAGCAATGACAGGCTTTTGGGACAAAAAGAGATTGCCACGCCTTCTGCCGAGCAGAAGGCTCGCAATGACAACGAGCGGGATTCTCATTGTGAGGAGCGAAGTCTATGTAATTGCGAACCTGACCGCAATAAAAGCCTTGGATGATAGTCGTTCATATTTGCAAAATCTTTTGAAATCGGTTAAATTTATCTTGATTGCCTTGAAAGAGAATGTGATTATCGTTAACTCGGCTAAGGAGATTCATGGCTGGTGGCATCCCCTTAAGCCTTACGGAAGAAGGGAATGCACCTCGGAACGTTTCCTTCTCAATCCCTATATCGGTTGCCAGCATTCCTGTCCCTTCTGCTATGCCCGCACCTTCCCCGGCTACTTTGAGGAATGGAGGGAAAAGGGCAATATCTATGTATTTGAAAACTTCCCTCAATCCGTGGCGAGTCAACTTGATAAATTGAAAATCGCCGCCTGCGGATACCTCAGCCCTGTCACCGACCCATTCCAACCCCTTGAGCAACAGTTCCATCTCTCAGAGCAATTGGTGAAGGTGTTCGTGGAAAGAAATCTCCCTATAGAAGTAATCACAAAGGGGAAGATTCCCCAAAGTGTCATAGAGCTTTTGAAAAGGCAGAAGCATTCCTTCGTTCAGGTATCAATCCTCACTTGGGATGAGAATCTGCGGAGATTGCTCGTGCCGAGAGGTGCAAATACGGAAACCCTTTTAGACAATTTGAGAAGAGCCAATGAGGCGGGAATATATGCCGTGGCTCGTTTAGACCCCATTTTCCCTTGCATAACGGATAATCCCGATGACCTGCGTAGGCTGGTGAAAATGGTTAAGAAGGCTGGGGCTAAGCACATCGTGGGGAGCGTTGTTGATATACCGGTTAAGACCAGGAAAGAGGTTTTCTCCCTCCTTGCTCGCATAGATAAGAAGCTAATTCCCGCATATAGGGAGCTTTTTCAGGAGAAGATAGGCTATTCGCTTCACGCAAAGCTTGATTATAGGAAAAAGGTTTTCTCAATTCTCAGGAGAATCTGCGATGAAGAGGGATTGACATTCGCCCTTTGTATGGAGTTCGCCCTAACGGGAAGGGAATATGAGGGAAAGCCAGTAGTTGAGGGATTGAATAAATATTTCGCTTCCTCAAGGAACTGTGAGGGGATGGATGTGCCTATTTATGTGAGGAATGGGGATAAATTTGAGCCCTTGAACTGCGATGGTGCCTGCCTTATTTGCGAGAAGCCCATTTGCGGAATTGAGGAGTTAGCCGAGGGAGGTGCTTGGCGCCTCTCGGATTATATTAGATGGTCAAGGAGGCTCGTGAACATCCCTTTATGGGAAGGAGGTGAAAGAAATGTTAGGACAGGCTGATTTGGCGCATTTCTTCCGAGAGATGCAATATCAATTAAGCGCGGGCGTTGGAGTCGTTCAAGCTTTAGGAGCTATGGAAGCGCAATCTAACCCCTTTTTGCGGCTGGCTATTAGAAGATTGAGGGAGGAGGCGAGCCAGGGAAAGCCCCTCTCTGAGGCGATGGCGAAATTTCCCGATATATTTTCCCCTCTCATCATCAGCATCATTCGGGCTGGTGAAGCAAGCGGGAAGCTAGCCGATGCCTGTGGGAACATCGCTGGGATATTGGAGAGAGACTTAGAGATGAGGCGAAAGCTATCTATGTGGACATTCTATCCCAAACTGCTTGTCGTTGCCGCTATTTTCATCATCTTCCCCTTTCGTCCTTTGATGCTGGGGATTTTAATGGGGAACAAATGGGCTCTTTATGAAGGATTGAAATACATAATCGGTGGCGCTCTTCTTTTCGCCCTTTATTTCGTCCTCGTTAGATTGATTATTCCTCCGAGAGTTTACATTAAAATTGTTGATGTTTTAAAGTCGGCACTGCCCGGCATTACCTCATTGGCGAGGAGATATGCCCTCGCTCGTTTCCTAATCGCCCTTTCCCATCTTTATTCCGCTGGCGTATCGCCCTCCGAGTCTTTGAGATTGGCGGGAGAGAGCTCGGGTAGTCCGGAGATAAAGAAAAAGACGGAAGAGATTGTGCAGAGGATATCGGCAGGGGAGAGGTTATCAAATATTTTGGATAGGGCAAGGATACTCTCGCCATCAGCGGTGAATATGTTGAGGGCGGGAGAGGAAGGAGGGAGATTGCCCGAGGCTCTGGAGCTCGTGGCGCAGAGATTGGAGGAGGAAGCAGTGGTTTCAAGCCATCGCTGGATAATCGGCGCCTCAATTGGCTTTTATCTTCTCGTAGCGCTTATTTTAGCTTATTACATCATTTCGGCATACAGTGGCTATTATTCCCAGCTTCTCTCCAATCCATAGATACCTGTAAATCAATATAGCTCCGACTGATATAGAGAGAGGGCATATCTTTTTGATTAATCATCTCAAGAATATCGTGTGATAAAAATAACCACCTTAATTTGTTTGTTTTTATCTATTTTTATGTCATAATATTTTTGTATGATGACAGAGGAAATCGTTAAATGTATGAAATGTGGTTTTTGCAGAGCCGTCTGCCCAATCTTCAGCGAGCTCAAGACGGAGCCTTATTCGCCGCGGGGAAGGTTGCAGCTCGTCAAAAACCTCTTAAAAGGAGTTATTCATTTCACTCCTAAATGGCACGACCCTATATTTCGCTGCCTCATCTGTAAAGCTTGTGTTGAGGAGTGCCCGAGTGGGGTGGAGTTGGACCGCCTCTTCATCTCCGCAAGGGCGGAGGAGGTAAAGGACAAATCCCTCTCCCTTGGGAAGAGGGTTGTTTTTCGCTATTTTATGCGTGCGAGGAGGATGTTTCCTTTCTCGGTCATAATTCTCGGAATCCTTCAACGAATCACCCTCCTTTTCTGGCGATTCAGCCCGGCAAGGCTCTTCTTCCCCCTCCTCGGTATGCCAATGGGAAGACCCATACCCATATTCACACTCAAACCTTTCCTTTCTCGCTATCCCGAGGTCGTCCCCGCTAAAGGGGAGAGGAAGATGCGGGTTGCCTTCTTCGTCGGCTGTGCCACGAATTATATATATCCCAAGATAGGAGCCTCCCTCGTTGATGTTCTCACAAAACTCGGCGTTGAGGTAGTGATTCCCAAGGGGCAGATGTGCTGCGGAACTCCTTTATATATAAGCGGAGATATAGAAGGGGCGAGATATCTTGCTCAGAGGAACATAGATATCTTCTCTTCCCTTGATGTTGATTACATTGTATCAGCTTGCGCTTCCTGCGGCTTATCCCTGAAGAAGGAATGGAATAGGATTCTGGGATTGGAGTGGGATTCCTCAAAGGTAAGGGATGTAAGCGAGCTTTTATTGGAGCTGGGATTGCCGGAGGGGCTCCCTGAATTTTCCCAAAAATTGACATATCACGACCCTTGCCATTTGAGGAGGGGGCAGAAGATTTATTTGGAGCCGAGGAGAATTCTTCAAGAAGTTGCGGGAAAGAATTTCGTGGAGATGAGGGACGCAGATAGATGCTGTGGTGGGGCGGGAAGCTTCAATTTGTTTTATTACGAGACCTCCCGTGCGGTGGGCGAGAGGAAAAAGGAGAGGGTTTTGGAATCAAAAGCGGAGGCGGTTGCCACCGGCTGTCCTTCCTGCATAATGCAATTGAAAAGTGTGCTTCCCAAAAGGATAAAAGTCCTTCATCCCGTTGAGATAATTGATGAGCTGTTGAAGAAAAAGAGATGAGAAGGTTCGTTTTTCTCCTTTTGTTCTCTCTTTCCCTCATCGCTGAGCAGTTTCCAAGAGAATTCCCCTCCCAATCTCCTCCCGACTTCCCATCTGAAACGATTGAAATCGCGAAGGTGAAGGCTTTTTACACCTCAAAGCCTTTCTTTCCCCCAAACACAATTCAGATCGACCCAATCCATAAAGCGAGATTCAATCGCGTTCTTTACGGCTATGTTGAGGGAAACGATAAATACCAAATGGTTTTCCGCCTCTATTTTCCCTCTCGCTTTCTCTCCTCTTTGGGCAACGATTATCTACCTTTGGCTAAAAAGATCCTCGCCTATTCATTATATTTTTACATTCTGGGAAGCAAGTATCTTGGAAGGATATCTCAATGGAGCAAGGACGGAATAGTGGATATATGGCTCTGCGAGGGTGGAGATGTGGGTGGGGAACAGGTGGGGAGGAATATCTATTTTTATCAAATTGAGAAGGGCAGGGAGGAGGTGGAGTTGATTAGGGAGGTGGCTCACGAGTGGGGACATCATATTATCCCTCCCATAGGTCCCTATGAGGAGCCTGAGGAGTGGGCGAATGGATGTATAGGGGAGAGGTTGCTTTTGAAGCTTTTCCTTAATAATCTTCCCTCCTCGCTTTCCTTTTTAAAAGGGAAACTTGCGGCTTTTCTGAGCGAGAGGAACGAGGAGGTTCTGCGTTATTATCGTCAGGCTGGCGATTCTCAAGAGCTTTTAAGGGATAATAGCAAAAGGGGATTTCTCTATATTTGGGGATACATTTTGGATATTAGCGAGCGGAAAGGGATGGAGTATTTGAGGGAGGTTTTCGCAAAGTTCAGGGGAGGCACGGGAGAGGAGCTGGCGAAGCTTTTGGAGGTAAAAACATCAATTCCTTAAGGAAGAAGGAACTCCGCAGGTGCGAATATCTTGGCTTTTTAATTGCGAGCCCGCCGAAGGCGGGCTCGTAATCTCGTATTTTGCCCGACACTCTGTCATTGCGAGCCTCCCGTAAGGGGGGCGTGGCAATCTCATTGAGATTGGCTTCGCCAACACAGTTCGCAAACCCAAAGGTTTGCGAACCGAGATTGGCTTCGCCAACACATTCTCCAACCCTTTGGGTTGGAGAACGAGATTGCTTCGTCGCTTCGCTCCTCGCAATGACAATCCCTCCACTGTCATTGCGAGGCTTCCCGAAAGGGAAGCCGTGGCAATCTCGTTTTATGGAGTCGTGGAATCGTGAAAAGAAACACAATTAACCGAAAAGAGATTGCCACGCCTGAACGCTAAAGCGTTCAGGCTCGCAATGACAAAAAGGAAAAGTCGCTTTCCTCCTCGCAGTGACGACTAGCCGGTCTGTATTGCCGTGGGTTCACAAGGAATTGAAAAAATTTCTTTTTTATGTTAAAATAAAATTGGCTGATGATTCTTGCTTGAAGTAAGGAATCTATCAATCACCTTAGGAGAGTTCAAACTGGTAGATGTTTCCCTCCAAGTGGAGGAGGGAGAATATTTCATCGTTTTGGGTCCCACAGGGGCAGGCAAGACCGTCCTCGTGGAATGCATCGCGGGCATCCACCATCCAAAGAGAGGAGAGATCTATTTCAGAGGGGAGAGGATTGACCGCCTGAAACCAGAGGAACGAGGAATAGGCTATGTCCCCCAGGATTACGCTCTCTTTCCCCATATGACAGTAAAGGACAACATCGCCTTTGGGCTTCGTATTCGCAGAGCTTCCCCATCTCACATAGAGGAAACAGTGGAAAAATTGGTCAATCTTCTCCGCATCAAGCACCTCCTTCACAGATATCCCACAACGCTTTCCGGTGGGGAGAAGCAAAGGGTTGCGCTCGCCAGAGCGCTCGCAATCAATCCCCGTCTCCTCCTTCTGGACGAACCCCTTTCCGCAGTTGACGAACAGACAAGGGAAGAACTCTGCAGGGAGCTCAGACGCATACACAGGGAAACCAAGATGATGATACTTCATATCAGCCATAACTTGGAGGAGACCTTTTCCCTCGCCGATAGGGTTTGCATACTGAACGAGGGGAGAGTTATGGCGATTGGTAAGCCCGACGATCTGCTGAACCATCCCCCCAATTATTTCGTGGCATCCTTTCTCAGAACGGGGAACATCTTTAAGGGCAGGATTATAAGGGAGAACGGAACTATGAAATTCAAAAACGAGCATATGGAGCTCCTGCTCCTCAATGGGGAGGAAGGTGAAGCGTTCGCCACGATTCGTCCAGAGGCTGTTCTGCTCAGAAGGGACGGTGTTCGCCAAACAAATACTTTGAAGGGCAAGATAAGCTATATATTGGACCAAGGGCATTTTTACAAGGTGGGTGTTGATGTAGGCGGGAGGGAAGTAGTCTCAATGCTGACCCGTCCGGCGATGAGGAGCAGTCAATTGAGGGAAGGGGAGGAGATATTCGTTTATTTAGACCCTTCTGCAATTCACATTTTCAAGGAAGGAGTGATGAGCGATTATGCAAAACGGGCAGAATAGATTGTTCGTGGTCATATTTTTCATCGTCATAATATCTGCCCTTGTTTGGCTTATGATGAGAGCTAAAACGGAGAGAACGAAGGTCGTGGGCGAGCAGGGAGCACAGGTTAGTGGTCATGGTGGGAAAATGGAGATCAGTTATGATAAATTAGAGAAGGCTTGGAATGAAGCGAAAAAGATGGAGAGGATGGGAAGTCTGCAGGGCAAGGGACCAATGCCAGCTCCTTCTCCCAATCAGCCGGTTTCTCCCAGCAAAATGCCTCCTATGATGATGAAGATGTCGCAGAACTACACGAGGGAAATGGGGAACAAGGAAGCGAAGGTTAGGGTTGACGCCTTTCTGCCTATGGAATCCTGCCAAGGTCCCACGATGCAAACCCTTGAGAAATTGAGCAAGCAATTTAAGGACAAGGTTTACATTCGCACATACCCTCTTTTCGGACCAGCTTCTGGGCAAGTGGGAATCCACTGCTCAACAATCTTTATAAATGGTAAGAATTATGTAAAGGTCAACGGGCAGGAAGTAGTTTTCGGCTCTGAAACAACCCACAATGTTCAGCTGATAGAGAAGGCAATAAAGCAGGCGATTGCTGAAGCTTATGCCACTCCTCAGCAAGGGGGAAAGTGAGAAGATATGAAGAGAGGGTGGTTTATTATCCTTTTATTATTGGCAATTATCGTTGGGGTGGCGGTATACCTACTCCAGAAAGGGGAGAGAACTGTTCCCAAGGCAGCAAAAGAAGCGTTATCATCCCCAGAGAAGATGGATTTGCCCAGAGAGAAGATTGATGAAGCCTGGGAGGAGGCGAAAAGGATGAAAGAGGTTGGAGGCTTACCTATTACGAAAAAGTACCCGTTGGAAACGGGAAATAAAGAGGCAAAAGTAAGGGTAGACGCCTTCTTCCCAGGTCCCGGCGAGGGCTTGGTGACCTCAACAAATGTGATGGAGAAGCTGGCGGGGGAATATAAAGACAAATTATATGTGAGGATTTCCATTTTGGGCGGGAGAATGCCAGAGATCTTGGGGTTTACTTGCGCAGCGATTTTCATCAACGGTCGGAATTACATCACAGCAGATGGGCAGGAGATTGTCTTTATGCGGCACTCCACCCACGATGCCTCAACTGTGGAGAAAGCGATTAGGCAGGCGATAAAGGAAAACTACGGCGCTTCCCCGTAATGAAGGCGCTGGTTCTGCTATCCGGCGGATTGGATAGTATCCTTGCTATGAAGCTCCTTTTGGAGCAGGGGATAGATGTAGTTGCCGTTCATTTCGTAAGCCCCTTTTTCCGTTCTCCCTGGACGGTGAAAATGACCAAGGAATGGGGAATTCCCCTCTTGGAAGTTGATATCACGGACGACATCTTGGAATTAATAAAGGCTCCTCCTCACGGTTTCGGTTCCCAGATGAATCCCTGCATTGACTGCCACGCCCTTATGTTGAGAAAGGCGAAGGAGATTATGAAGGAGGTGGGAGCGAGTTTCGTGGCTACGGGCGAGGTTTTGGGAGAAAGACCTATGTCTCAAAACAGAAACGCTTTGAGGATAGTGGAAAGGGAGAGCGGATTGGAGGGGTTACTGCTTCGTCCCTTATCAGCAAAGCTTCTCCCTCCCACCATCCCGGAGAGGGAGGGTTGGGTGGATAGGGGGAAGCTGCTCGATATTCGGGGTAGGAGCAGGAAAAGGCAAGTGGAATTGGCGGCGAAATTTGGGATAAAGGATTACCCTTCACCTGCGGGAGGATGTCTTCTCACCGACCCCCAGTTCAGTAGGAGATTGAGAGATTTAATGGAGAACGAGGAATTAACGAAGGGAAATGTAGCTCTTCTCAAGATAGGGCGGCATTTTCGTCTTCGCAAAGGCGTGAAGCTCGTTGTGGGAAGAAATAGAGAGGAGAACGAGAGATTGAGGGAGCTATTTAGAGAAGGCGATTTTCTCCTTCAGGCATATAGCCATAAAGGACCGGATGGTATTCTAAGGGGGAATGTCTCTGAGGAGGACATAATAATGGCTGGTAGAATAATGGCAAGATATTCCGACTTAAATGAGGGAGAGAAATTGGTCCTCAAGGTTAAGGATGGCGGGGAAAGGGAGATCGAGGTTGAGAAAGCCGAAGAGGAGGTAGTGAGGAAATTAATGCTTTGAGGGTATTTGCTTTCCTCTTTCTTTTTCCTTTCCTCGCTCTGTCAGATGTTAGAGTGGTAGCGGTTGGGGACTTAATGCCGGGTAGCTCATATCCTTCGCCCCGTCTTCTTCCAGAGAAAAAGATTGAGGAAATCAGCGCAAGTATAAACTCCCTTATGCCCGTAGCGGATGTAAGATTGTTCAATTTAGAAGGGGTTTTAATTGATGGAGGGAAACCCGCTAAAAAGGTCGGTAAGGCATATCATTTCGCGATTCCCACTCGTTATGTTAAGTTCATAAAGGGGATGGGCTTCAATTTCGCGAGCATAAACAACAATCACATATTGGATTTCGGCTGGGAGGGATTAAGGAACACGATTAAGGTATTGGATAAAAATGGGATAAAATGGGCTGGACCGAAAGGGAAGTTTGGGGAGTTCGTTGTTGATGGCAGGAGAATATGCGTAATAGCCTTTGGCTTCATAAATAGCGATAAATTCTATTCGATTTTAAACCTCTCAGAGGCGAAGAAGGTCATCGGTGATTTGAAGAGGAAGTATGATATCATCATTGTTTCATTTCACGGCGGAAAGGAAGGCTATGAGAGAACCACTAACCAGAACGAGATATTTCTAAATGAGAATAGGGGGAACCTTCTCTCTTTCTGCAGAGGCGTTATAGATGCGGGAGCGGACTTGGTTATAGGGCACGGTCCCCATCTGCCAAGGGCTTTGGAGTTATATAAGGGGAAACTCATCGCTTACAGCCTGGGAAATTTCTTCACCTATGCGAGGTTCAGCATAAGGGGAGCGTGTGGATACGCTCCTATGCTCTATGTGGTCCTTGATGAGGAGGGGAATTTCAAAGAAGGAAGGATAATTCCTTTTAAACAGGTTGGCGCTGGTATCCCTGTGTATGATAAGAATGGAGAAACTATTCGCTGGATGGATAAGTTAACCAAATTAGATTTTCCCACAACTCCACTGAGAATAGAGAGAAGCGGTGTAATAAAGGTTAGAGACAAGGCTACGAGAAGGTAGGGCAAATAATTTCGCAAAGAGGATTCTTGCCGTTGCTGGTATGGGTAAAGGTTTTGGAAACGGAGGGGGATAAAGAGTATAAATAGCGATTTGGAAGAAAATTTAATTCTTTTTTATCGAGTGGGGAGAAATGGAGTATCGTGTATGTCAAAAATGTATTTTATAATTTTAGGGCTATTTGGATGGTCCCATAAGGGTGGAGAAAACCAATATCTTATAAAAAACCTATACTCATATATGTGAGAAGCGGCTTTTTGTTATTGCGAGCAATGGCGCAGCCAATCTCGGTTCGCAAACCCAAAGGTTTGCGAACTGTGTTGGCGCAGCCAATCTCGGTTCGCAGACCCAAAGGTTTGCGAACTGTGTTGGCGCAGCCAATCTCGTATTGAGATTGCCACGGCTTCCCTATGGGAAGCCTCGCAATGACAGAGAGGCGAAGAGAGCGCTGCGCCCGCCTTTAACAGGCTCGCAATGACAAAGAGAAGAAATCCTTATCTCAAGCGTTAGCAAAGCAATCCCTTTCCTCTTTTTATTTGACTTTTGTTTGACTTGTTTTGAAGTGAGTCTATAATTCTTTAAAGGTGATTAATTATGCCTTTGAAGGAGGAGTTACCCGAAACTATTAAAGAGCTCCTTGAGGAGCAAAAGATCAAGGAGGAGGAAATCCTCCTCGCCCTCCAGAGCGACCTCAACGACAAGGGACAATTCTCACCCACTTGGCTTATCGCCACGAAGGACAAAATCCTCGTCATCTCTACTGATGATACGAAGCCCAAGCTCCTCCAATCGCTCCCCCTGAAGGATTACAAATTCTTCAAAGCCGAGATAGGAGTGGGAGGTGGTTTCTTCTCCGCCTGTTCAGATGGCTATGAGAGACGCCTCCTTCGCTTCACTACCGCGACAGCTCGCAAGTTCCAAGTAGCAGCAAACGCTCTTGGAAGGCTCGTTAACGAGGGACACATCCCTCCCGATATTTTAGCTGAGGAGGAAAGCAAGAAGGTTTGCCCGAGATGCGGATTTCCCGTTGATCCCGTCTCTGGCATCTGTCCCCAATGTTCCCCCAAGGGAGCGGTTGTTCGCCGACTCCTTTCCTATATCAAACCCTACTATCCCACCATCTTGATTCTCGTGTCGCTTCTCCTGCTGGGAACCGCCTTTGATGTAATCTCCCCCCTCGTGAGCAGGAATATGATAGATAAGGCTCTCGTAGTGCGTGAGCCTACCCCTACGGAGACAAGGCTAGCTCTGCTCAAAGCCTATGTTCTCTTGATGGCTGGTTTGGGAATTGGCTCAATGCTTCTCGGAATCTTCCAGCAAAGGATATATGCGTTTTTAGGCAATAGCGTTCTATTTGATATCAGAAGGCAGCTCTTTGAGCATCTCCAATTCCTGAGCGTGAGTTATTACGATAAGAGGCAGGTTGGTGCTGTGATGAGCAGGGTTACGCAGGATACAAGCGCCCTACAGGAATTTCTCGGGTGGCACATCCCCTTCCTCTTTTCCCAGATGGTCCTATTGCTGGGTATAGGTGCGGTTATGATTTCCTTGAACTGGCGAATCGCCCTTCTCGTTCTCATTCCCACTCCCCTCGTCGCCTATCTGACGAGGGTTATGGGAAGGAAAATTCATCATCTTTTCCATAGGGTTTGGGATAGGTGGTCTAAGGTCATTGCGGTTTTGAATAGCGCTCTCTCTGGAATCAGAGTCGTTAAAGCCTTCGCCCAGGAGGAAAGGGAGGCGCAAAGGTTCAGGGAAAGGGCGCAGGAGCTAACCTGGAATACTATTTGGGCGGAGCAACTCTGGGCGACTTATATGCCTCCCCTCTTCTTCCTCTTCGGTGCAACTCCCTTATTGGTTTGGTATTTCGGAGGAAAACAACTCATCCTTGACCCTGCTCATATGTCTATGGGAACTCTGCAAGCCTTCATTTCTTATACTTTTATGATTCTCGGACCGATTCAAGCTGTTACGAGAGTGGTGAACTGGCTTACTCGCGCTCTCGCTGCTACGGAACGAATCTTTGAGATCTTGGATACGCCTCCCGAAGTGCTTGACGATGAAAACGCAATACCGATGCCGAGAATTGAGGGAAGAGTGGAGTTTCGCAATGTTACCTTCGGCTATGATAGGTATCTTCCCGTCCTCCATAATGTGTCTTTTGAGGTCAAACCTGGGGAGATAATAGGGCTGGTGGGGAGAAGCGGAGCGGGGAAGACAACTATAATCAATCTCATATGTAGATTCTATGAGGCTCAAGAAGGGCAGATTCTCATAGATGGCGTGGATATAAGGAAGATTAGATTGAGGGATTTGCGAAACCAGATTGCTATTGTCCCTCAGGATGCTTATGTTTTCGCCGGCACCGTGAGGGAAAACATAGCGTATGGCAAGCCGGATGCCACTTTGGAGGAGATTATCGAGGCTGCGAAGGCGGCAAACGCTCACGAATTCATTATGAATCTGCCCTATGGCTACGATACGCCGATAGGGGAGAGGGGAGTGATGATATCGGGAGGCGAGAGGCAGAGGATTGCCATAGCGAGGGCTATTTTAAAGAATCCTCGTATCCTCATCCTTGACGAGGCTACCTCCCTCGTGGATACGGAGACGGAGAAGCAGATTCAGGAGGCGCTTGACCGCTTGATGCAGGGGAGGACAGTCTTCGCCATTGCCCATCGTCTTTCAACTTTAAGCAATGCCCATAGGTTGATTGTCATTGAGGATGGTAGGATTGCGGAGATGGGAACCCATAAAGAGCTCCTTCAGAAGAAGGGAATCTACTATCAGCTTGTGAAGTTGCAGAGGGAGATGTCTCGCCTTGTTGCAATCGGCGTTTGAGAGGGAAAAATCCCAAATCAGAGTATTGGAGCCCGATAAGGTTAAAGTAATCCGTCGGGAAGGCGGGGCGTTGGAACTGAGATACGGGGAGGAGGTTCATTATCCGATAAGGGTTAAGCAGGCTTTCCCCCTTACAAATCCCGAGAACTACATCGTTTTCCTCACCGAGCACGGCAAACAAATCGGTATGGTTGAGGATTTGAACAAATTGGATGAGGAATCAAGGAAAAACATTCTGGAGGAGCTTGATACCGTCTTCTTCGTTCCCCAGATAAAGAAGATTTTCTGGATTAAGGAAAGGTTCGGAAGTTCAAAGTGGAAGGTGGAGACGGATAGGGGGATAAGGGAGTTCTCCACTCGTTCCCTCCACGAGAGCGTTAAGGAAGTGGAGGATGGACATATAGTCATCACCGATACCGAGGGTTTGCAATACGAGATAAAGAACATAGACGAGCTTCCCCCGAAAAGCAAGAAGATATTGTTGGGAGTGATTTGAGGTTAAAATGGCTTTTAGAGAGATGATTTTGAAGGTATTCAGAGGAGATGAGCCCGGCGGCGTCATTTGGCAGCCTCGCATTGAATTTTGGTTTTGGGTAAACCAAAGGAGGGATACCCTCCCTCCCCAATTCAAAACCGCCACATTAGAGGATGTTTACGATGACTTAAACGCCTCCATTCGCTACTTCACGAATCCCATAAGGGTGCGCTACAAAAATGTCAAACATAATGTCTACTGGGCGGATGATGTTCACCTCGTCCAAACTTGGGAGGCTCCCATCGGCTCTTTAAGAGAGGTTCTCCGCTTTACCCATTACAATCTCTCAGCCTATCCTGAGGAATATAGGGTGAAGGACATCAATGACTTGAAGGTTTTGGAGTTTATTCTTCAGGATGTTGAGTATTATTTTGATGAGGAAGCTTTACAGAGGGATTTGGAGAGGGTTGGCGATAGGGGTGTGCCCCAGTGCTTCTTCTCTCGCTCTCCCCTGCAGGAGCTCATCGTAACTTATATGGGATTCGAGAACGCGATTTACGCCCTTCAGGATTATCCGATGGAGATGGAGCATTACTTCCGAATTGCGGAGGAATCGCTTGATAGGATGCTGGATGTCGTCATTGCCTCTCCAATGCCAATCTTCAATTTCGGTGAGAACATAGACGCAAGTCTTGACCCTCCCTCCCTCTTCACGAAATACCATATTCCCTATTATCAAAAATGGAATGCTAAATTCAAGAAGGTGGGGAAATTCACCCATATTCATATGGATGGTTCATTGAAGCCCCTTCTTCCTTATCTAAAGGAAACCCATTGCGATGGAATAGAAGCGGCGACTCCAATCCCCCAAGGCGATGTTACTATTGAGGAGCTGAAGGAAGCTATGGGGAATCTCGTCCTTTTGGATGGCATTCCCGCCATCCTCTTCCTTCCCCATTATCCCGAGGAAGAGCTCATAAAAACAACCGAGAGGATTATTGAGCTCTTCTATCCTCGCCTAATACTCGGCGTATCTGATGAGCCGCCACCAGATACGCCCTATGAGCGATTGAAATTGGTAAGCCAAATAGTTGAGAGATTCAATCAATCCCTGAAAGGAGGGTAGGAGATGAAGATAGGAATCGTTTCCTTCACTGACCCTCGCCCCACAGCCTTCGCTGAGGAAAGGGAGAATTATATAAGGGAACATCATAATCAATTGAAGAATTTCCTAATTGAGAAAGGATTCAGCGTAGTTGACCCAATGGAGGAGGTCAAGGGGAACAGCGAGTTTTTCGGCATTCGTTCAACTGAGGAGGTAGAGAAGGCTGGGGAGATATTGAAGAGTGATTCGGCAGATTGTTTAATCCTCGGGCTCTGGCATTGGACGGAACCCCAGCTCCCCCTCAATCTCGTTCGCTCCCTCAATTTGCCTACTCTTCTCTTCGCTGAAGCTGACCCCACATGGGCTGGCTCTGTGTGTGTATCGGCGGTTGGCGCCTCCCTTTGGGAGGCGGGAATATCCCTCACCCATCACCGCGTCTTGGGGGATAAAGAGGAAGTAGCTAAATGGGCAAGGGGAGTTCTCGCCCTTCAAAGGCTGAGGAAATCCTCCCTCCTCCTCTGGGGTGGTTCATATTGTCTGAGAATGGAGCATCTTCAGGACGATATACCGTACCTGAAGAGCTTTCTGGTAGGAGATATATTGAGCGAGGACCAATACATCCTGATTAAGAAAGCGGAGGATATAGAGAGGAACAATCCTCAAAGGATAGAACGGTTCATCAATTGGTTGGAGGAAAATGGCGCTAAAATCAAATATGATGGGCATATGCTCACTCCCGAGATTTTGCGGAAGCAGATAGCCCTTTATCTCGCCAGCAGGGATAGATTGGAGGAATTGAAGGGGGAGAGGATTGTGGGAGTTTCCATCAAATGCCAGCCTGAACTATCGGAGGTTTACGGCGTTGATGCCTGCTCCATCCCTGCCCTTTTACCCTTCGGGGAGGATAGCGAAGGGAAGCGAACCCCGATAGCGACAGTCTGCGAGGGAGATATAAAGGGGTTGCTAACTTGCGCCCTTTTAGAGGGACTTCAACCCGGCACTCCCGCTCTCTTCGGAGACCTCAAATACATCAGCGATGATTACATCATAATATCAAATTGCGGAGCTTCCTCCATCTTCTATGCCTCACATTCCAATAGAGCGAAGGATACGCTCCCCCATTTGACGATTGCTCCCCAATGCCAGGGAAAGGCGGGCGGTGCCTTCGGCTATGATGGTAAGGAAGGGATTCTCACGGTCGCTCGCCTGACGAGGATTGATAGGGAATATGTTATGCAGATGGGAAGGGGCAGGGCTTTGCCTATGAGGGAGGAGATAAAGAAGAACATCCTCTGGGGAAACACCTGGCCTCATATCGCTATAGATTTGGGAGTGAGCAGGAAGAGATTGGTGCAAATCGTTGGAGCGAATCATCTCTGCGCCCTTTTGGGAGATTTTATTGACGAGCTCAAATTCGCCTGCAGGGAGGCAGGAATAGAGGTTCAGGAGTTTTCCCAAGGCTCGTGAGATTTGATAGCCTCGTTCTCTCCGCGATAACAAAAGAAATCAAAGAGGAAGCCCTCAATAGAAGGGTTGAGAATATCTATCAACCTTCTCCTCTGACGATTGTCTTCTCAATGGTCTTCGCTAGCGATATCCTCATCTCAATTGAACCCAATGAAGAGAGAATTCATCTCACGGATAGGAAATATCCCCACCCTCAAACGCCTCCCTCTTTCTGTATGCAATTGAGGAAGTATATAAGGGGGAGCTTTCTTAAGGAGGTGGAGCAGGTTGAGTGGGAGAGGATAGCAAGGTTTAGATTTTCCAGTGGGGCGGAGCTGATAGTGGAGATAATGGGAAGGCACAGCAATGTGATATTGGTTGAGGAGGGCGTGATTAGGGGAGCTTTGAAGCTTATTGATGAGAAATTGAGCAGTAAAAGGCAGATTCTTCCCGGTCTTCCCTACCAGCTTCCTCCAACCTTCACGAGGAAGAACCCCCTCGATTTGAGCAGGGAGGAGATGAGGGAGGATTTGAGCAAGGAGGAAGGGGAATTGGGGAAGGTTTTGATGAAGCTCTATCAAGGGATGAGCCCTTTCCTCATAAGCGAGATCGCTCAGCGAGCGGGGCTTTCTCCCGAAAAGAATTTGCCTTTAAGCGAGGCGGAATTTGAGAGGATTTATGAGGCTTGGGAAGGAATTTCTCAGATGATAAGGGAAGGGAAGTTCCAGCCAATAATTATTAAACAAGAGGGGAATCTCATAGGCTATTGGGCTGTTCAAAGCATTCAGCCTTATGATTTTGAGGAGAGGGGAAAGATGAGCGATGCGGTTGAGGAGTTCCATCTATTGCAGGAGAGGGAGGCGAAATTCAGAGCGCTCAAGGATTCAATGAAGGAAGAGATAGAGGGGGAGATGGAGAAGTGGAGGAAGGTTAAGGAGAGCTGTGAAAGGGCGCTTGAGGAATGGGGGGATGTGGAGAGGTTCTATCAAATGGGTTCTTTGATTCTCTCCAACCTTCGTTTGATAAAAAAGGGAATGGAGAGCGTGACCTTGGAGAACATCTTTGATGAGGAGAGGAGGAAGATAACCATTCCCCTCTCCAAGGAGCTAACTCCCCAGCAAAATGCTGATAAATATTTCCAGCTTTATCGCAAGGGGAAGAAGGCGGTTGAGGAATTGAAAGAGAGGATAAGGAAGGCTGAGGAGGAGCTGAAGGTTTTGGAGGAGAGATACGAGAAGGTTATGAGGAGCGAGAGCTTGGAGGAATTGGAGGCTTTGAAGGAGGGGAAGGAGTTAGAGAAGGAGGAAAAGAAGAAGCCGATGCTTCCCAGCGTTCGCTCTTCCGATGGCTTCCTAATCCAATATGGGAAGAACGCGAGGCAAAATGAGCTCTTGTTGAGAACATCCTCGCCGGACGATATTTGGCTTCACGCGAGGGGAGCGAAGGGGGCGCATATAGTGATAAGGAGGGAAGGGAAGAAAGAGGTGCCGATGAGGACGATAAGGGAGGCGGCTCAGCTCGCCGCATATCTTTCATCCGCCCGAGGGGCGGGAGTCGTTCCCGTGGATTGGACTTTGCGAAAATATGTTAGAAAGCCGAAGAAGAGGGAGAAGGGCTTCGTTATTTACACGAGAGAGAAGACGATATTCGTTGAGCCGGCGCTCATAGAGAGCGAAGAGAGGGAAGAAAAGTAATTATTCAGTGGGAAATCGGAAGTGAACCGGTAGGCGATATTCGCTTTCCCTTATCCTTGCTATTTCCTCTTGGTTTTTCTCCGGATGTAGGTGGACGAATTCAACCCGATAGAGGAAGTTGGAAGATGTGGAAAGAAGCTTAAAATAAGGGCATCTGTAGTAAGCGTACCTGATATCCCTACCACGACCGGATTTTCCCGCATTGATGACGTTGAACTCCCTATAAATCGGCTCGAGTTCTCCATTGGGCATGCAGATTAACAAAATGGCATATATGGGTTTATCACCTTGCTTGTGGATGATATGGATGAAGTATGTAAGGCAGGGCTTATTGAGCATTTCATCCTTCTCTGGATGGCGAAAGGTTGAGGAGTAATAAGTGGGAAGATTGGGTTCAAAGGCTATATCGGATGGCTTATAGGATGTTTGGTTCTGACCGATATTTATCAATCCTTTATAATCGGCGGGGTTGGTTATAACGGAAGTCTTGACATCTATATGGAGGAAAGCGTCGGCGGTCTCGTAAAGCATATCTGCCCCTATCGGGGAGGAATTAGGGTGTCTAAGCAGTTTATCGTAAATCCAGAAGAAGACTCGCTCTGCCCCTTTCTCTAAATCCGAAGCTTCATAACCCGCCCGTGCGGTTCTAACAAATCTCTCATACCAATCATCCTTAATCGCCAAGCGTGAATGCAATCCTTCCACTAACTAAACAATCTCCTTCACATCTTTGGGAAATGAGTTCAGCGTAATCTTCTACTATCTCTATTAGAACAGCTTTTCGTCCCAAATCCCTTGCGACTTTCCCAACGGTTCCCGAGCCAGCAAAGGGGTCAAGCACCACTCCCTTGGGAGGGCATCCTAACTTTATACATCTCTCAACAAGTTCCTCAGGGAAAGGAGCGAAGTGAGGCATAGTGAGAGGCTGGAGATTTATGCTCCATACATCACCGGGATTTCTCCCCTTTGGGTGAGGTCTAACGGTTTGAAGAGTGAGGTGAACTTCCTTTATCCATTTGTCATAAATCGGTGGGAAACCAAGCAGTTCTTTCAGCTTATCCCAATCGCTGGGAGAGGGGATGGCGCCACCTTTCCCCCATCTTCCGCTATCCTTCCTCAGCCAATGTCCAGCAGTGTCCTTGTAGCCGAAATATTTATCTATTTGCTTTATCGTTATTCCGCGTTGATTCTTCCAGTATTTGAGGAAATCGGCAATGAGGTTTTGATAGACAGTGTATCTTCTCTTAACGATGAGCTTTTCCCCTTGAAGAGAGAGCCTTGCCCCTGGTGAAGAGCCCCTGTTCTCAGGCGAGAGGAGATATTTCCCGTTATAGCTCCTCTCAAAGATGGTAGGGAAAAGCGAGGGCTTGCTTTTAAAGAGCTCGCCGAGATAGATGGAGGCTTCATCCTCTGGAGGATATTTGGGGAGGGGGAATTCTCCCTCACGAGGGAAAGAGCCGTGAATTGGGCAACTCCATTTCAGCTCCTCATCATAAACCATCTCACATTCGCTTTCGCATATGGGGCAGAGGAAGGAAATCTCCTTCTCGTTTTCTTCCTGAGGGGGATTCAATCTCAATAATTCCTCCTCCCCATCCTCCCAAGCTATTAGACCCATTCCACTCTCCTTATCCAATCCCTTAAGCCACCCCTTCCTTGGAGTTTCGCTTCTCAAATTATCCACGACCTCCATACCTATTAGTTCCTCAATCGTCCTATCGGGGTATTCATATTTCGGCTTTTCTCTCAGGGCATCTACATTTAGATAATAGACGGGTAGCCCTTCCTCCTTGACGAAGAGGAAAACGGGCTCGTAGACATTGTTGAGCCTTCTCTTGAAAGGGGAGGGCATAGCATTTGGCTTTTGCCAGATTATCTTATTTATCAGAACCCAGCCATCCTCCATCAATGAGAGAGCGACTCGCTCAGGGACCATTTGGAGCCTTCTCTCAATATATTTATCCCCTATATTGAGGAAAACGACACCCGTCTTTTTAAGAACTCTCTTCACTTCTCGGAAAACCCTTCTCAAGTTCTCAATATAATCCTCAACGCTTTTCTCCTGCCCTATTTCTCCGGGATGACCATATATTCTCTGCTTATAATAGGGTGGACTTGTGATAACGGTATCAATAGAGCTGGGGGGCAAACCCCTCAGCACTTCTACCGCATCCCCGATATATAAGAGAACGGATTTAGGGAAGGAAAGGTTTTCCATCTTTTTGAATTATACAATCATCGCTCCACTTTTGCAAAGACGGATATTGGATTTATGCAACAAACCCTTGGGAAAAGTAAATATAGTAGATGTGATGGAATGATGTGAGGGAGAAATTTTTGCGTTAACTTTAAAAAAGTGCTTGCAAAGATTTTTGAGAAGCTATACAATATTTATATCTAACTATTTTAGGATATGGGGATGGTCCCCATATTCTTGGATAGTTAGGGAATTCTTAAAGAGAAAGGAGGTTAAAAAATGAAGAAGATATGGGTAGCCATAGGCATAGTGGTTATCCTGGCTCTCCTTGGCGGCTGTGGTGGAGGAGGTGGTGGAAGCATTGGTGGAGGTACTGGTGGTGGAGGCGGTTCAACTACCACCAGCATTGAGGGATATGTCGTTGATGCTTCAACCAATATGGGCATTAAGGGCGCCACAGTGGAGCTTATCTCAGCTAAGAATAGACAATCTACTCGCGCGGTTGTCCAAACAGGGGATAATGGTTATTTCAGGATAGATGCTGATGCTGGCAAATATACTTTGCGGGTAGAGCTACCTAATGGAGATTACCAAGCTGTGGAGTTGGTTATCGAGGCTTATGGACAAGTAAACATTGTTATTCGGATGGTGAAAAGGGAAATAACGATAGCTAATGTGAAGATAACTGCTCCCCCGCCGGATGGTCCTAATGGAACCTATCTTGTGGGCAATAAGTATCGCTTTACCGCAACAGCCGAAGACTCTAATGGAAACCCAATAACTGACATTCGACCTACTTGGTATGTAACTCCTACGGACATCGGTACGATAGACAATGATGGTAATTTCACCCCCCAGAAAGCTGGCACTTGTACTGTTTGGGCAGTCTTCACTGCCGATAAAAAAGATTCAGTAGTAGTCAATGTTACGAAATTAGGTTTAACTGTAGATGAGCTGCAGCGATGTTTCCCTCTAAGCCAAGGAAGTCAGTGGACATATTCAAGTAAAATTGATAAAAGCTTCACGATAATGGGAAAGACTGAGAGTTCATCAGATAACCCAACCTACACTTATTTTATCAATGGAACTTATTCAGGTCCCGAATTTCCTATAACAGTAGTGGTCCGTGAGGTAAAGAACGAGATAAGAGAAAGAGAATACTGGACAAATGATAACGGCGAGGTAAAGGAGTGGGGAGTACAATATTACAATCAAGATGAGCAAAAATGGGGTCCAATAATAGCATTCCAGAAGCCTTTACTCTGGATTAAAGCAAACGCTGCGTCGTGGAGATTGGGAGCGCGAGAGATCGATATATCTTATTCAAATGGGGAATTGGATATTAGTATCGTTATGGATGTATCGCTTTCTCAATCTATGGAAAAGGTTAGGGTCCCTGCGGGAAACTTCACATGCTATAGGTTGGATATTAAACCTGTAAGCGTAGATGTGAAATGCTTCTATGTGGACTGGCAGCGCGTAACAGTAAAGTCAAGCAATATCAGTTTCACGATCAATATGTGGCTTGCACCAGGGGTAGGAATAGTAAAGAGTGTATCTCAGCTACAAGGTTCTGTTGAATTTGAAGATAATACAGGGAAGACTGGAACAGCTACTTTCTCTCAGAGCGAGGTAGACCAGCTAACTGGATATATTGTAAAGTAAATGGGTTTCAGAGCGAGGGAAATAAGTAATTGATGTGGGAGCCACGCTAAAGCGTGGCTCCCACATCAACCCAGCGAGGGTAAACGCTAGAAAGCGGCTTGCCTATCTGTATCTATTTTAAATCTTGAACTGAAAAACGGAGCAATCTCTTTGAGATTGCCACGCCTCCCTTACGGGGGCTCGCAATGACAAAGGTGAGGAGATTGCTACGCCTTCTGCGGAGCAGAAGGCTCGCATCTATGGGTATAGGTTTTTAAAGGGTTAATTGCTCCCTTCGTTCTTATAACTCCATTCCTACACTCTGTGTTTAAAATTTATTCTTCAATATTTAGAGAAATAAATATTTGGACTTACAGGATAAATCCTTTCCTCCCCTTCCATTTAAAATAAGTAGATTTTACACGCCATTTTAAATTTCTTCTCCCTTCCTTGGTTTTTGTGCGAAACCTTTACCCATTGCCAGCAATGACAAAGAGCGGGAGAGATTGCCATAACTTCCCTTCGTAAACCATCTAATTTACCAAATTGGAGAACACTGCCTTTCTCAAATTTGAACTACTCAAAACTTATTTATTTACTTATGAAAATGGGGAGAATAAAATAGAGGCGAAAGGAGGAATGAGAAAATGAAATTTGAGGAAATGAAGCCAAAAGAAATAGACGAAGTCCTTCAAAAGACCCCCGTTGTGTTCATTCCCTGGGGCTCGCTTGAATGGCATGGCGTGCAAAATCCCATCGGTCTCGACGCCCTCAAAGCTTACTATCTTTGCCTTAAAACAGCCGAGAAGACCGGCGGAGTCGTCCTCCCTCCCATCTTCTGCGGATATCAAACTATGAAGCCCTACCTCGGCTTCAAGAAGACGATTGAGATATCAAGGGAAACCATTCAAGCTCTCGCGAGGGAATATCTTGAACAGCTTTACGATGAGGGATTTAGGATTTTCGTCATTTTGATGGGACATTATGGAGCAGAACATGTGAAGGCATTGAAGGAAGTTGCTGAGGAGTTCCTCAAAAATCACCCCGATGCGAAGGGAATCTTCGCTCCCGACCCAACATTCCTGGCGAAATACAACATCCCCGGTGGACACGCCGATTTCTACGAAACATCCCTTATGATGTTTTTCCGCCCAGAGCTCGTTGATTTGAGCCTCTTGCCGAGGGATAGGGAGATAACGATTGAAGAAGATGGCATTGGGGGAGGAGACCCGAGAAACGCTTCAATTGAGGAGGGAAAGAGAATCGCAGAGCTAATCGTTGGAGAGCTCGCGAAGGAGGTTGAGAGTTTATTAGGCGAGCTGAAGGGGTGATTTTTATGCTTAAATATTTTCTTTGCTTTTCCCTTCTCATCCTCCTCGTTTTCACGAATCCAATTGCGAAAGGAGAAAGCATAGTGAGAAAGAAAGCCTTAGACCCAAGCGCCTTTCTTCAAAGAAATCTCTTGATAAATCCTCAATTGGAAGAAGGGACTACGAAGATAGAAAATTGGCAGGGATGGGAATTGGGGTATGAGATAGATGAGGCTGTTTCCCATTCCGGGAAACGCTCCGCTAAGTGTCAAAGCTCCGACTCCAGAAAGGAATATGGCATCTTTCAAGTAGTTAATTTAAATCAGGAAAAGCCGATTCCCATCCTCGCCCAATGCTTCAGCAAGGCGGAGAATGTCAGTGGAACGCCTGATAGCGGTTATTCTCTTTATTTGGATATTGAATATGTTGATGGCGACCATCTTTGGGGACGAACTTCTTTCTTCTCCTGCGGAACGCACGACTGGGAGAGGAAAAGCGTTTGGGTATTTCCCGAAAAGCCAATTAAACAAGTCACAATCTATGGTCTCTTCAGGTGGCATACCGGAACGGTATGGTTTGACGATTTCTCTCTCGCTCAATTGGAGGGGGTTCAGCTATTTGAGGGGACTCCCATCCAAAGCATTCCTCTTCAAGCTCCCACTCCCAAGCAGACCATCACTCTGAAAACGCCCGATGGCTTCTCCCTCATCTTAGACAAGGAAACTGGATATGTAATCGGTGATAATGGAAGGCGAGGCGGCTTCTATCTTCGGGATGTGGCGAGTGGCTCGGATTTCCGCCAACCTCTCGGCGAGGTAAAACAATCGGATGGCAAACTCATCTGGGAAGGAGTTGATGAGGAGCTCCAACTGAAGCTCTCCGTGAGCTATTCCGTTGGGAGAATAAACAGCGGTTATTATGAAGGGCAGGGATATATTAGGGTGGATGGAGTTGTTGAGGACCTCACGAAGAGGGATAGGGCGATAAGTGTATATTTTTCTCTTCCTATAGATGCCGTTGGATGGCTTTGGTCTAACGATATGAGAAGCGAGGAGAGAATTGAGGAAAGAAGGAATTATATAAAGGTGATACAGGTTCCTGCGGGAGCAACGGGGAGTATGTCTTGGTATCATCTCGCCTGCATCAGCGGTGATAAGGAGGGGATTTCCCTCGCCATCCCCTTAGATGAGCCCCGTCTCTATCGCATATCCTATGATTCCCAGGAAAAGGAGTTTTTCATAGTCTATGATTTCGCCCTCGTCCCCGATACGGTTAAGTTTCCCTCAAAAGCCGATTTCCATTTCATCATCTATCCAATTGACCCGAAGTGGAAAATGCGTTCCGCTTTGGAGAAATATTATGAGATTTTCCCCCAATTCTTCCTCAAGCGGGTTAAGAAAGAGGGAATTTGGATGCCCTTTGCCGATATCTCCACGGTTGAGGGGTTTGAGGATTTCCATTTCGCCTTTCAGGAAGGAGCGCCCAATCCCGCCTTTGATGAGCAACACGGAATCTACAGCTTCATCTATGTTGAGCCCGCAAGCCATTGGCTCTCTATGCCCCAAGATGCCCCTCGCACCTATGAGGGAGCTATGGAGGTTCTTCAGAGGGATTTGAGGGGGGAGAGAGGTGAGGGGAATAGGGATATGGCTATCGCAACCCTCACGAGCGGAATCTATGGTCCCGATGGCAAATTCTTCTGCGCAATCACGAAAGCTCCTTGGTGTGATGGAGCGGTTTTCCTTCTCAATCCCGACCCCGATGTCCCAACGACTCCAGAGCTTTCCCTCAATAAAGCTATGGTTATGCTCAGGAGCATTGAGTCGGCGCTTTCCCGTGAATTCATTTTGACGGAGGGATGGGGAAATTATGGGCAGGGTTATAGGATTGACGATAAGATTAGGCATTCTGGGAGATATTCCATCCGCTGTGAAGCGAAGGACTCTGCCGAGGAGCTGGGAGCTTCTCAGACCGTTGTTTTAAATCAAAAGGAGCCGAAGCAACTGATTGTGAGCGCTTGGAGCAAGGCGGAGGGGGTGACGGGCGAGCCGAATTTGGATTACGCCATCTATGTTGACCTATATTATGTTGATGGCACTCCCGAGTGGGCTATAAATGTTCCCTTCAGCGTGGGAACGCACGATTGGGAAAGGAAGGAACTTGTAATAAATCCCAAGAAGCCCATCGCTACTCTCACCGTCCATCTCCTCTTTCGCCGAACTCATAAAGGAACCGTTTGGTTTGACGATGTCTCTTTGACAGAGTTTGGTTCGGAAAAGAACCTACTTAAAAATCCAGGCTTTGAGGAGAAGGTCATCAAAGGCAAGATAGATGGCACCTATCTTGATTCTTACGAGATGGGGGCTATGGAGCTGAACTTCCGAAGGGAGCATTTCGCCTCCGCGGATATCCCCCTGGTCTTTCAGAGGGAAAGCCATCAACCCTGCCAGCTTTTCATCTTCCACACCTATGAATTTGAGAGGGAGATAGCCAAGAGGATGCATAGCCAAAACAATCTACTGTTTGCCAATGCGGTTCTATGGAACTTTCCCTTCCCTGCCCATCTCTTGGATGTATTGGGGACGGAGGTGAACTGGATTCCCGGTGGAAAATATAGACCCGATGGCGATGCGATAATGAATTATCGCAGAGCTCTCTGCTATAGGAAACCCTATTGTCTTTTGATGAACACGAATTATGAGAAGTTCAATCATCAGCTTGTTGAGAAATACTTCAAGCGCTGCCTATTCTATGCCATATTCCCCGGCTTCTTCGATGAGGAAGCTGACTCAAAAGACCCATATTGGACTTCGCCGAAGAAATGGTATGAAAGGGATAGGGACCTGTTTAAGAAATATCTTCCCCTGATAATTTCCCTTGCCAAGGCGGGCTGGGAGCCCATCACCTATGCTTCCTCCGATAATAAAAAAGTTTATGTTGAGCGATATGGAAGGGCGAGCGAGGGAAATCTCCATTTAACGGTTTTCAACGATAGCGATAAAAAAGAAAGCTTTCGCTTGACGATTGATTTGGCTTCACTGGGAGTAAAAGGAAATATAAAGGTGAAGGAACTGATTTCGGGAAATGATGTTCCTTTCACCCTGCGTGATGGAGAATTGGAAATCGAAGGAGACCTTGAACCGGAGGATGTTTGGCTATTAAAAATTGATGTATTGGGAGGTTGAAAAATGAAAAATTTTCTCATTTTAATCCCCCTTTTCCTCTCCTTGCTTGCGATATCCTCTGAATTTCCGCCTGTTTTCATCTCCTATCTTCCCCATCAGCTTTTGATTGGGGAAAGCGAGGAAATAAAGCTCCCGGTGGCGCTCCATAACACGACTGGCGAAACGCAAAACGCCAGTCTCTCCTGCTATCCCGCTAACGCTCCCTCTCAAGCAATAAACCAAAGCATCGCTCTTCCGCCCTATAACGCTAAAGCCCTCATCTTACATATGAAACTATCCTCTCCCTTGCCAGATAAGCTTATTCTTGAACTCTCAGCCGGAGGTGAGAAATCGAGCTATGAGGTTCAAATCATTCAGGGAATTGACCTCACTAAATTTGTCTGGAAAGCGAAATACGATAAGGAAAGGAGAGGGGAGAGGGAAGGCTATCAACGACCCGATTATGATGACTCCGCTTGGGAGACAAGGAAGATTCCCTCCCTTTGGAATGATTTGGGAGATACTTGGTGCAGGGTGAGATTTCGTATCCCCGCTGAATGGAAAGGCTCGCCTCTCTATCTGATAATTGGCGCGATAGACGATAACGATGTAACTTTTCTCAATGGGGAGAAGATTGGGGAGACTGTTGGCTGGGATATCCTTCGCAATTACAAGATTCCCGAGAATATCGTCAATTGGGGTGGAGAGAATGTCTTGGCGATTAAGGTGGAGAATGTGAACGCGGGAGGCGGAATTTACAAGCCACCGGTTCTCATAAGCAAACTTCCCGTCATCCCGCAGAGTCCCTGGCGGATGCTTGAAAAGAAGGAAAATCGGGAAAAGCCAAGAGAAATAGGCAATCCCTTGCCGATTCGCCCCATAAAGGTTGAGGATGGCGTCCTCTATTATCAGGATGGGAAGGAGGTCGCCCTCTGGGGAACGAACATCTATCCTCAATCTTGGAATGAATACGAGAACATAAAGAAGCTCGGTTTGGACCACAAGAAGGTTACGGATGAGGATTTTGAGCATTTGAAGAAGATGGGTGTGAATGTGATAAGGATGCACATATTTGAGAAGGAGATAGCGGATGAGGAGGGGAACTTGGTAGAGAACGAACATCTTGACATTCTTGATTATGTTATTTACAAATGCCAAGAGGAGAAGATATATCTTTTCCTCACGCCAGTGGCTTGGTGGTGGAGCCCCAGCCGAATTCCCTGCTTTTCCGATATCCCAAAGGAAAATATGATGGTGGATAAGAAGGTTGTGGAGAAGACGAAGAATTATTTGAAGCAATTCCTGACCCATTTGAATCCCTATACGAAGAAGAGATATTTGGAGCAGGAGGGATTTTTCGCCATTGAGATAATGAATGAGCCAACCTATTTCAGCTATGATGATTTGGTGGCGAAGGAGAAGGAGGGAGCGGATTATCAATGGGAGGTTTGGCGAAGCTGGTGCGAGGAGAGGGGAGTAAAGCCCGAGGAGAGGGAGTTCTTCCCCCTCTTCCGCTATGAGTATTTCGCCAATTGGCTTGGCGAATGCTATAGGGCGATTAGGGAAACAGGTGCAAAGCAGATAGTGGCAGCTCCCTTCTTCTCTTCCGACCGACAGGATGATTTGATAGAAGCAATCTATCTTTCGCCCTGCGAGGCTATAACCTATGGCGCTTATCCAGGCGGTTGGGCGCAGATGAACGATTCCAGGGATATCCTTGAAGAGGTTGATGGAAATTATCGCTGGCTGAGCGAATCCCTTTCGGACCCAAGGCTCAAATCAAAGGCTCGCTTGGTATATGAATTTGATGCTCCCGCCCTTTTAAAGGGCGCGTATGTTTATCCGATGATTGCCTGTATGTGGAGAAGCCTTGGAACGCAAGTGGCTTGTCAATTCCAATACGATAGCGTTGCTACGGCGGAATACAACTCCGATTGGTGGAATCACTATCTTAATTATCTTTACACGCCATCAAAAGCTGTCAGTTATATCATAGGAGGAGAGGTATTCAGGAGATTGCCGCGCTACTTCCCCTATCCGAAGCCTTCAGGGAAGAGGGAGCGAATCTTTGACGGCTTTGCCGTCTCATTTCCCTTCAATATCTCCTTGATGTGGAGGGACGGGATATGGATGAATTCCAACAGGGTGGATTGGAATCCCTTCAAGCCCAGGGGAATTCCAAAGTTGATAGTTGGGGTGGGTTCTTCTCCCTTTGTTCAATATGATGGGACGGGCATATATAGGATAAGGGTTGAGGATAAGTTAATTGATATAGAGGTTAATCCCGATGCGGAGATAAACCCCCTTGCAAACCCGATGAGGAGGGAGTTGGGAAAGACGCTGACGAAGTTATATGAGAGAGAGCATAATATGGCGATAAAGTTGGGGAAGAAGGAATACAAGTTGAGGGTGAAGCCTGGAAATTACAGAATCGCTCGTTGAATGACACCCTCGCCACTGTCATTGCGAGCCTGAACGCTTTAGCGTTCAGGCGTGGCAATCTCTTTTTTCTTTACAAAAAAGAGATTCTCCTGCCCGTCTTCGGCGTGCTCGCGCATTTAGCGGGCTCGCGATGACTATTCCACTAATTGTCATTGCGAGGAGCGAAGCGACGAAGCCAATCTCAATGAGATTGGCTTTCGCCAACACAGTTCGCAAACCTTTGGTTTGCGAACCGAGATTGCCACGCCTCCCGTAAGGGAGGCTCGCAATGACAGGGGGAGATTGCCACGGCTTTCCGAAGGAAAGCCTCGCATCTATGAATATAGGTTTTCATAACGGATCGGTTTCCTCCACTCTTACGAGACCATCCTTATAGTTCCAAATTACAGAGTTCTTTTTCTTAATTTGGTCTCGTTATTTTTGACATACATGATATCTCCTTTCCGCCCACCTAAATTAGAAGAGACTTAAATTTTATTCACAATCGCTATTTCTACTCCTTATCCCTTCTCCTTTTCCAAAACCTATACCCATGCCAGTAATGACAGAGGGGTGAGATTGCCACTCCTGCCTTCGGCTGGCTCGCGGTGAGAGAACAATTTGGATTGCCAAACCGGGTCTTCCGTCGGGCGCTATTCTCAATTTAAAAATCGCTATCACTTTTCCTTTTCAAGCGACCAGAAGTGAACTGCGTAGGGCTCAAAATTCACCACAAATTTATCCTCACCCTTCCTCAAGATGCTGCTCTCCTCCTTTAACCTTCCCTCGCCTTCAGCCTCAAGCACAAAATGTCTCAACTTGGTATTGTTTTCAATTCCCTCTAATTTTATCTCACAAGTGATGGGTTGGTCGGAGAAATTCCAAAGCATCAATCTGTAAGATTTAGCCTTCTCATCATAAACTGCGAAGCCGTGAACCTGGGGATGATTTGATATCAATTCCAACCTCTCCCCGTTCATCTCCGATAAAAGCTTGAAGGTGAGATAGGCGGGACGCCTGCGATTATCAAAATCGTAAAGCCCAAGGCGAATATCCCCCTCATTCCAGAAGCGTTCCTGATTCTCAATTCCCTCAGGAGACATAAAATCGGCGAATTTCTCCCTATTGAATCTATAATCTCGGATGTGATAATAGCAGGAGTAGTCAAGACCAGCGGAGACCATCTGATAGATTGTCTCCGCGACGAAACAGGGTTGGAATCTCGGGTCGTGGGAGGGCGCTCCCAAATCCATATTCCACTCATCAAGAATCGTTTCCAGCTTCAGCCGAGGATATTTCTTCAGCAAGTCTTTAACATATTCAATCGTCTCTTTGATTTTCAAAGGGTCGCTCGTGTAGATGTGCCAGGAGACGAAGTGGATGGGAATGTTCTCCTTATCGCAATGCTCAAGAAGGGTGGGAAGGATGGGGGAATGGACATAGGCGAGAGCTGGTCCGCCGACGCGAGCGGATGGGTCGGCTTTGAGAATCGCCTCCGCAGTTTCTCTATAGTAGCGAACATAATCCTCGGGTTTAAAGCGATAGGGACAACCTCCTGCCTCCCCTATATCGGGCTCGTTAGATATCTCCCAGTAGCGAATTCCCGCTTTCTTATCCTTATAATGCTTCACCAAATTGAAGATGAGACGCTTCCATTCCTCCCAATCGTTTGGCTCAACGATATCTTGATTGATTTGAGGATAGAGAACCCTTGGCTTGAAGGTGAGGCACATCAATGGTTTAGCTCCCGTTTTGAGGATTGTCTCAACCGAGCGGTCCAATCTGCTGAAATCATATTTACCGGGTTGGGGTAGGAGATGGAAATACTCCTGAACGAAGAGGCGAATGATGGTGGGACGAAGGGCACGGATTTCCTCAACCCTATCTTCCCACATCGGCTCATCAGACAATCCACCCTGCCCCAAAGATGCTACTTTGCTCATATTTAATGAGCCGATTTTCTCCTTCAATTTGACGGTGATTTCCGCCTTCGCGGCTTCTGGTGTATCAGCCATAATGGACACCTCCCAAGCAATCGCTATCAGGCATATAAGAAAGATTTTATTCAAAAATGCTTTGTAAAAATACTCAAAGGCGAGACGCATAAGTTTTACAGGGAAATTATAAGGCTTTTGAATTTATAAAGCAATAGGAATATGAAGGAGATAACAGGAGATTTAAAAAACAAGCGGGTAGGTGATACCGAGATTTGTTTTGAGATTGCCACGGCTTCCCTTTGGGAAGCCTCGCAATGACAGAAATGAGATTGTCATTACGAGAAGATAGATACCTTTTTGTCATTGCGAGCCTGAACGCTTTAGCGTTCAGGCGTGGCAATCTATTTTTAAATGACTGGTTTCGCAATCCTTCTTTTGGAAATACGAGATTGCCACGGCTTTCCTTCGGAAAGCCTCGCAATGACAAAGACACTGCCTTCCTAAAAAGAGATTGCCACGGACTCCCGAAGGGAGCCCCCGCATCTATGGGTATAGGTTTTGATGATTTATTTGCCTTCTACTTCCTTTATTGATTCATTCTCAAATTTTCATTTTAAATCATATGTCCTTTTTTACCATCACTTTTAAAGAATTGGATTTTACCCAAATTATAATTTCCTCTCGTTATTCTCCATCCATTTTAAAAACCTTTACCCATGCAAGCAATGACAATGAGCTGGATTGCCATTGCGAGGAGTGTAGCGAGGAAGAAATCTATTCCAAAATTGACTTTAGATAAAAGTCTTGAAGATAATCCTCTGCTGAAAGACGAAAGGACCGAGGATTCCCCAAATTGAGCCGATTACATAGTCTCCCAAAATCAAGCCGAGGAAAAATGGCAAAGCTCTCCTATGGAGCCTCATTCCGCCTGCGTGCAGAATGACCACTTTGAGAAGCCAAGAGATGAAGAAGGAAAACCAAAAATAATCCATTGCGAATGACACAGCAAGCGCATATCCTGCGGGGTGGAATGGCCACCACCACAAATGCCATCTTGCTGTCCGCAAGAGCGCCACGGTTGCGAAGCCTATGATAAAAGCGATTACGCCGTCTTTTTCTACCCTTTTTCCATAATTCAACCATTCGTTTAAGTGATTAAAACCCTCCCAAGCGGCGTGGTCCTTAAATCCTATGCATTTCGCTCGCGCCCCTTCACTATACCCAGTATAGAGGTTGAAGAAATAAGTAGCGAGTAAAGAGACGAGAACAGAGAAAAGGATGAGCCAGAAAATCTTTCTCTGTTCAATCCCCATAACATCTCCCATCTTGAAAGCCTCCATTTGATTCGGCATTGGATGAGTCCTGTAGCATCTATTTAGCCAATATAAGAACCAAAGGGGGATGGCGTTCTGCTTGCCGATGATTTTAGAGCCTAAAAGAGTGCCCATAATATTTTCCGGATTAACGAAGTAGATCTCGTGGGGAGTGCCCAATTCCGCTCTCACCCTCGTCATAGCCAGGGCGAGGAGAAAGTAAATAGCGAAGAAAACGCAAGATGCCCAAATCGATAGTCCTGCTTTAAAAGAGAAATAAACGAGCACAATCCCACCAACTATTAAGCCGATAATGGCTCCTCTATATGATATTGGTTCATCGGAATCGTCCAAATCGCTTTTCCCCAAAGCCTTCTTTACCGCCTCCCAAATCTGTGTTCTGCTTCCCCAAAGGGCGACGAAGCCAAGGGCGATCCAGGCGCCGGAGGCTTGCTCATTGAAGAAGGGGAAACCCCTAACGCTTCCTTCCCATCCCGTCGCCCTGCCCAAAATCTGCAACAATTTGCGAAAGACATAGAAAAACCAGCAAGAAAAGGATAGGTCGGCGGGAATGAAGAAGGCGAGACCTATCGCAAATGGATATTTGGATAGTGGCGTCCAGCCTATGGCGTTCCAGGGAGAAGTTGTGATATATTGACCCAAATCGTTGGCAGGGTCCCAGGCGCTGACGGGTATGCGTGGAATATAAGGCAATAGGGAGGCGATTCCATTGATTGAACCGATTAGGAAGGCTATGGTGAAGCCAACCCAAAGCAAACGATTCCTTAATAAGGGAACATCTCCACCGCCCCTCGCTATTTCCAAAGGCAATTGGATGATTGGGAAGGAGAGCTTCTCCGCTTCCGTCCACTGCCTTCTCAATATCACATTTAGGCAGAGCATAATATAAATATAAGAGTGATAATATTAATGCTCCAGTAAAAGAGGGGCTTAGCCCAAATATGAAGATGAGAGAGAAGATATTTCGTCGCTCCACCACCGTAAAACGCCTCTAAGGCATCCTTATCGGATACGAAAAGCCACCTAGGAAGATAGGGGATTATCGTTTCCGCCCATTTGTTCTCCGGAGTGGCGAATTTGAAGGGGAAGCCAAGCAGACCAAACAGATATTGAAGGGAGTCGGTTCCCGCAATAGCGGTGGACATAACGAGCATTATGTAAATCAAGATGAGCTCCTCAGGAGTGAGGGGGTCAAAACTTAGATTTTTCGGAAGCCAATAAAGGAATAAATTGAAAATAGCAAAATTGAAAGATTGAGATAGAAGTTGAGGGATGTTTGATAATGCAAAACGATGGCGATTAGCAAGTCCATCAGAGAGAAGAGGAAGATTATGCAAAGGGGATGAGATTTTCCCCTTTTGTAAAAGAAATGATTGAACAAAACCACTATGAAGATTAGAAAGACAGGAGTGATGAATAACGGTAAGCAGGAGCTATCAAGGGTATACCATCTCACCTCCATAACGGTTATCCAATAAATGTTTAAAGGGATGAGGAGGGTTCCGATTAGAAGAGAAACTTTTACTTAAAGAGAACGCCTACACAGGACATCGCAGATGGCGCACATCCCCTCACCCCGCCCCAAAAATCCCATCCCCTCAGTAGTGGTCGCCTTGATATTTACTCTTTCCTTTTCGATACCCAAACATTCCGCTATTTTCCTCACCATCTCCTCTCTATAAGGGGCGATTTTCGGCTCCTCAGCGAGAAGGACGCAATCAACATTCTCCACTTCCCATCCCTTCTCCCTCGCCATCCTCATAACTTCCTCTAAAATTATCACGCTCCTCACATCCCTCCATTTCTCATCACTTGGAGGGAAATAAACCCCTATATCGCCGATTCCAATCGCTCCCAGAATAGCATCCGCTATAGCGTGAAGGAGGACATCTCCATCGGAGTGTCCTAAAAGCCCTTTGTTATAATCTATCTCAATCCCGCCCAAGAACAATTTTCTCCCCTCAACCAACCTGTGAAAATCAACGCCGACCCCGCTTCTATATTCCTTCTCCCCCATCAGTCTCTCCGCAATCTCCAAATCCTCGGGGTCGGTTATCTTTATGTTCGTTTTCTCTCCCCTTATCATCCTCACTTTTATCCCCATCCTCTCAACGAGAGAAGCGTCATCCGTCCCCACATAGCCATCTTCATATGCTTTTCTATGGGCTTCTTTTATCAATTCCGCTCTGAACACTTGAGGAGTTTGGACTGTGTATAATCCTTCCCTTGAAATCGTTCTTTCCACCCATTCGTCTCCCTTTTTAATCGTATCGTAGATGGGAAGGGCGGGAACGACAGCCCCGAATTTTTCCCCAGCCTCGAGACAAGCTTGAAGCAATTGGGGTGAGAGAAAGGGTCTCGCTCCATCGTGTATAGCCAATAGCTCCAAACTTTCATCAATTGCCTCCAAAGCGAGCCTAACGGTTTCCTGCCTTACTTTCCCACCCACTATAACTTTAACAGGAAGTCCTTTGAGTATATCTTTTGTTTTTTTCAAATCCTCTCCTCTAACCGCAACGACCATCTCTTTAATGTTGGGGTTTTGCAAAAATGGACGAAGCGTATGGAGGATGAGAGGTTTGCCGCCAAGGGGGAGAAAGAGCTTTGGGACCCCGCCCATTCTCCGACCTTCTCCCGCTGCGGGTATTATAGCTCCTGCTTTCACTTTTTAATCGGTGGTTTTCTCGTGATTTTTTGGGGAGTTTCCTCCGGGAGGGAGGCGAAAATCATCTTTCCACCCGTGGTTTGGAGGATGCTCACCACCTCGACCTCCACTGTTTGCCCGATTAGATGCCTTGCCCTATCGACGACGACCATCGTTCCATCCTCAAGGTAAGCAACCGCCTGTCCTGGTTCCTTCCCTTCCCTCACCAATGTCACCGTCATTTTCTCCCCTGGTAAAACAACGGGTCGGAGAGCGACTGCTAATTCGTTTATGCATAGCGTTTCCACTCCCTGCAGGTTGGCTATGCTGGAGAGATTTGAATCATTTGTTATTATTTTCGCATTCAGTTTTTTTGCGAGGCGCACCAGCTTGGAATCCATAGGTTCAAAGCGGGGGATTTCCGGGTCATCCACGACTTTAATCTGGTCTCCTCTCTCCTTCTTCAGCTCGCTGAGGATTTCAAATCCCCTTCTCCCCCTTGCCCTCTTCAATGGGTCCTCCGAATCACCAATTGTTTGGAGCTCCTCAATGACGAAGGAGGGAAGGATGATCTGCCCTTCAATGAAACCTGTCTTGAGGACATCCCTTATCCTTCCATCTATAATCACGCTTGTATCAAGAATTTTTGGGCTCGAGGCGAGAAGTGAAGGCAGTTCTTCCCTTGCTCGGGAGAAGATGAGACCGGGGAGCTCCTTCTTAACGCTAAGGGAGGCGACTATGCCGAGATAAACGAAGAAAGTGGCGGAGAGGATTGAGAGGGCAATGCCGAGGCGGGGGATATGCCAGAGGAGCGGGGCAACTATGAGCGTAAGAATAAGACCCAAGAGAATGCCGACAACTATTGAGAACTTATCCTCAAAGGACATTCTCTGGATCTCTTCCCCGAATTCTATCAGCCACCTGAAGCCTGAGGAGGCGAGATAGAAGAAGAGGAAGAGGAAAACGATGATTGTGGAGGCTTGGAGAGCGAGGCGTGAGGAAGGGGAATCCTTGATTACATCGGAGATGATTGGCAATTCGCTATAGAAATTGAAGAATTCGTTCCCAAGCACTCCACCGATGAGAACGAAAGAAGAAACGAAAATAGCCCAAAGCAATTTATTAGCCTTCATATGAACACCTCATTAAATATAATAAGGTTTTTAAAAATTTCAAGCAAGATTATGATATATAAGCGAGATTATCTGTAATTGAGAAGTGAGAATAACAATTTCCAAGGAAATGCAGTGTTCACTTTTCCCTTTAAGCGTTTAAGGAAGGATATGTTATTTCCCTCTCTAAATTGTGTTGGCTTCCGAAAGGGAAGGTTCAGAATGACGAATAGACACCTTGGCGAAGTCTAAATGTTCCAAAGGAAAATGGGGTAAAAAGAAGTAAGAAGTTATAAGAAAAATTTAAATTGACAAGATTTTGAATTGGGCTCAAAATTTAGAAAATTAAAAAAGGAGGTGCCAAGATGAAGAAGTTTTTGTATGTTTTGGCTGTTGGTGTATTGGTGTTTCTTTTGACTGGCTGTGGAGGAGGCGGAGGAGGTGGTACCTCGGCTCCGACGGTAAAGTTCAACGCGCTCTTGCAAACCGACATTCCAGGGGTACCATCTGGGAATTTCACAGCAACGAGTTTAAGCTCTACATCCTCAAATCAGGGTATACCCAACAATGTCTATATCGAAGCTTCGGATGGAACAACAAAAATTTCCCTTGGTTTCTTGGGTGACCTAAGCGAAAGGATCGGCGAGTTGGAAGGCTCTGGATATGATTTCGTCGCGAGTTATAATCATCCTGTCATTGGAAATAATGGAACGATTTATTTGTCTAACATCAAAATTTCTGCCGATAGGATCAGTGGAAGCTTTGAGTTTGAAACTTCATGGTACATAACCAGCTCAGGCACCATAAGCTCGATTGCACCATATTCGCTAAAAGTTTCTGGCTCTTTTGACATACCCACCGGTAATTGGGTATATTCAAATGGCCAATGGCAAAAACTCTAAATTCTTAAATTAAGCAAACAAAATATTTAAACCGCAGGAGATCTTTAGGGCTTAGCTGAGGGGCAAGGCATTAAGGGTTCGTTTATGCCCCACAGTGTGTGTTAAAATGGCATGCTCACTACGCCAGTGGGCTTCTTACCTATGCCATTGCGATGGTCCTTTTTTCATTGCTCGGCAAGGCGGGCTATAAAAGTCCAAAAAAGAGGGATGTTTTACTGCTTCGTTCCATTTGACGAATCAGCTAAAATATTTATAATTTTTAATTGCTGGGGGATGGTGTAATGGTAGCACACGGGACTCTGGATCCCTTGGTGAAGGTTCGAATCCTTCTCCCCCAGCCAGAAGGTGGCCCCATCGTCTAACCCGGACAGGACAACGGGCTCTCAATCCGTAAATAGGGGTTCAAATCCCCTTGGGGCCACCAATTTTTAATGCCTTATGCTCACGGAACGCGGCGGCAAACCGTAAATCCGCCTCAATGTATCCTCCTCCCCCTCCGCCTGCGCCAAGTGCTTGTTAATCGTCAATTGATAAGTGAGCATCTTCATTATATAATCCCTATCCTTCGTATATATTCCCTGCCTTATCCCCGCTATAGCGTTTATGCTCTCCTCAAACGCCGTTTTGTAATGATAGTGAAGATTTATGCAAGGAGGCGGAGGGGAAAGGGAGAGGAGCTCTTGAAGGACTTTCTGCTTTTGCGATATGTAATAATCGTATACCTTCAAGCTCTCCTGCGCCTCCTGCTCTGCCTCAGGCGAGAAAAGCGATTCCATCAAATTCTCCAATTGTTGTTGAGCGATATCCGTTTTCTCCGTTTCCTCCCAATCCTGAAGAACTTTCTCCAAAGCCTTTAGATAGGCTATCACTTCCTCCTTGTATGGGAGCTCCCCGCTTGGAGTTTGGGCAGTGATGAGGGGTTCGTTCACGAGATTGGGAAGGTAGGGCTCTGTCTGGAGAATTGATGGCGCCTGCTGAGGCAAGGGGACATTAGCCTGTAAAATTGAGCTCCTGCTTCTCCTCGCAGTGTAAAAGAAACCTCCTGCTATGAGAAGCAGGATAAAGAAAATAAAAAATATTCTCTTCCTTGTTAAACGCTTCTTCTTTCTCTCAATATTTCTCAACCTTCCCTTGGTATCCTCTCCTCCACTGGAGGCATAGGGGAGAAGTTGAAATGAGGTTCCGTTTGATACCAATAAGCGACGGAGGAGAGGTCATCCGCTCTGTCATTCGCATGCCCATGCTCTATAGTTACCCTTATATACTTATGGAAGACAATCGGCTCTTCTATGTGGAAGCGATAGGCGGAATGCTTTCCCGTCCAATCCTCGTTTCCCTTGAGGGGGAATCCGTGATAGGGTCCATAGAATTCCCTGTTGAATCCCCAAGCGGCGCAGAAATAATCCTCCGTGCCCGTTCCGTGAAGGGATGGAGGCCAGACATCGTCATCTACGAATATCATATCGTCTCCCTCTCCCCACCATTCGGGAGCCAAACCGTGAACGCTCAGGATACAGCCAACGAAATGCCCGTGCCCTTTTGCTTCCAGAATCAGATAGTTTTCCTTTCCCGTCAGGTTTATTCCGTCCTTTATCGGTTGGGGATTTTTCTCTCTTCTCCATTTGGCGTGGAAATAGCCGACATCCTCAAGGGGAGAATCGTAGATTTCGTAATCTATGTGGAAGTAAATACCTAAGGGGACATTGCTTTCGTTTACGACCTCAATCCTTCCGCTCTTATTGAAAGGCATAGGGAAGTAGCAGTTGAAGCCTTTATCGCAGGTCATCGTCAGGGGAAGGGAGATGAAATGTTTCGCTATACCGTGTCCTATCCCGAAGAAATCGCCGATGGGAGAATCAACGCTTGGGTCATCCTCCCCATCCCAATAGGCGCGGAGAAGGGTGGTGCGGAGATAGTTAGGGTCCTGGGAGAAAAGGGTTGTCCAGATATGTTTGATGCAGGCGGGACCTTGGATATCGGCAAGCACCTTCCTTTCCCCGGGGCTCACCTCCCACCAGTCCTTGTTTCCGCCGGTTGTGTCCCAGCTTGATACCCTCTTGACCCTATATTTGCGAAGATAGGGAAGACCGGATAGCGGGCTTCCGAAAAGATTCTTCTCTTCCTTCATAATCAAAGCCTCCTTTCGTTTTTTAGAAAATCTTAAGGGAAAAAAGCGAGTAGGTCAAATTCGTTGATTGGCTTTGAAGGACGGTCTTAGCTGGGGAAAGAGATTGCCACGGCTTTCCTTCGGAAAGCCTCGCAATGACAAGGATTGGCTGTCATTGCTGGAATGGATATAGGTTTTGGAAACGGAGAAGGGATAAAGAGTAGAAATGGCGATTGTGAATAAAAAATAATTCTTATATGATTGAGGGGGTAAAAAGGAGGTATCGTGTATGTCAAAAACGAAATTTTATAATTTGGAGCTATGAGGATGGTCCCATAAAAGCGGAGGAGACCAATCCCTTATTAAAAACCTATACCCATAGATGCGAGGAGCGAAGCGAATTCGCCCTTTCTGTCATTGCTGGAATGGGTATAGGCTTTCAGCAAAGAAGAAAAGGCAAGAGACGAATTTAAAATGGCGACTTAAAAATCTAAATTTTGCATTAAAAAGGAATGAGGAATTGAGTTAATGGATTAGTTGCGATGAGCCCCCTAAGAATCCTATAACCGAGGTTTTTGCTTAAAAGTCTCATTGGTTATATTTCTCTAAATATTGGAGAAATAAATTTTAAATACAGCGTGTAGGAATAGAGTAATAGAGAGTAAGGAAGCGAGCCATCGAAAACCTATACCCCATAGATGCGAGCCTGTCCGCTTTGGCGGACAGGCGTGGCAATCTCTTTTTATGTGTATTAATAAATTTTTTATATATATAGGGATTGCCGAGACCCATCGCTCTGGGATAGGTCTTCAAATGACGGGGAACTACGAGATTGCCACGGCTTCCCTTGCGGGAAGCCTCGCAATGACAGAGGGTTTGGATTGCCACGCCCGCCTTCGGCGGGCTCGCGATGACTATCTTGCTCGCTGTCATTGCGAGGAGCGAAGCGACGAAGCAATCTCGTTTCCCAACCCGCAGGGTTGGGAAATGCGTTGGCGATAGCCAATCTCGTTCTCCAACCCTTTGGGTTGGAGAATGTGTTGGCGATAGCCAATCTCGTTCTCCAACCCTTTGGGTTGGAGAATGTGTTGGCGATAGCCAATCTCGTTCTC
>Ga0080004_1159631_pt1 | contig 41119 bp, 38 predicted proteins | sample WasSprMetagenome_FD_69207 | JGI IMG/M metagenome (GOLD analysis project Ga0080004, IMG submission 69207) | Sulfidic aquatic microbial communities from Washburn Spring, Yellowstone National Park, USA - WS (SPADES assembly) (version 2) | ecosystem: Environmental > Aquatic > Thermal springs > Hot...
TTGGGCTTTTGGTTTTCGATTTGGTCTTTTAATTTGATTTTCTTTCCCTGGTGTCAAAATTTCTGTCCATTCAAACTCTCCTTTTTCATTTCTAGCAAAACTAACATCTTCTAAAGCTTCTTCTGAATAACAAACAGAATCCACTAAAGTTCCATCTGGTCGAAAAAGTTTTACGCAGTCTCCTGAATTATTTAAGGCAATTTTTGAATCTTTTCTAAAAATCACTAAAAAACCATTTTTAGGAATCTTAGATAAAATTTTAAATTTTCTATTACTCGAATCTTGTAAATACCAATTTGTTAGATCTACCTCGAAATTGTTTAAATTTTTAAGTTCGATAAATTCTTTTCCAGAATCGTCACCTTTTGGGTTTGGTAAAATTTCGTTAATAATAATCCCTGATACAAAATTTTCAGTATTTAAAATTTGATTTGGAGCACCTTTTGTTGGTTTTGCTACTTTAAAATCTAAATTATCTTTGTCTGTATCTTTTCCATCAGGAATTCTCGCTACTGAATAAGGAGCTTTTGCGGTAGGAGCGTTATCTGTTAAATCTCCATCATCCCAATTACCATAGGTAACTTTATCAATTATTCTTCCTGAAGGATCTTTTAAAAAAATAATATCTCCAGAATTGTTCAAGTGTCCCTTAATTTTTTCTATCACAAAAAATCCTTTCGGAAGAATTTTCCCGCTCAAAAAAGTTTTAACTCCTGAACCTTCTTCAATATAAAAACCTGTTAAATCAATTTCTCTATCAGTGTTGTTATACAGTTCAACCCATTCTTTTTCACCATCTACAGGATCTGGAACGAATTCGTTGATAACAATATCAGAAGGTAAAATTTGAAAATTTTCAAAAAAAGAAGGTTGAGATGAAGTTTGAGAAAGATTTAAATTAGGTTCAGAAGAAGTAGGGGAAGATAAATTATTACTAGTTTGTGAACAAAAATTAAAAGTTTTACCTTCTGAATTAGTGGGATTGGGACATTTTTGAACGGAAAATTCATTCGTTTGAAGGTTACGTTCTAAACTTTGATTCAATCCAATTTTATTTTCTAAGAAAACTTCATCAATTATTTCTCCGTTACTTTTTATAATTCTCACTCCTCCGTTTTCACTCAAGTGTGCAGAATAAGTTGCATCTGCTAAAGAATACAATTGAAAAAAATCAGTAGTACTTGCACACTCTTTACTAACGATTAAAAAATAACCGTTTTTCTTAATTAGGGTTTTATTATAAGAAAGTGAACGAGTAGTTGTAGACCCTTTTGAGGTAATAATTTGAATTTTTTCCCCAATTAATTCTTTTAAATTAACTTCATTTAAAGAAGGATTATATAACTCGATGAATTCGCAACTTTTATATTCTTCAATATTTCCTCTTGTCCCGTGTAATACTTCACTGATTATTATGTCTAAAGTTTGAGATTTTAAATTTAAATTTGGAAATAATACAAAGAAAAAAATAAAGATAAATAAAAAATCTTTTTTCATAAGCTTTTATAATTTCAAATTCAACCCAGTTTTTATTCTTTCCTTATTGGCATTAAAATATAAACAAAATCTTCAAGATTTTTTGGTTTAAAAAGAGCGGGTTTATCCTCTCCAGAAATTCCAATGAATAATTCAGGATCATCGATTGCAGATATTCCTTCTTCTAAAAATTCATAATTGAACAAAACTGAAATTTCTTTTCCTTTTAACTCAGCTGGAATTTCAGTTTCAAAACTTCCTAAATCTACGTTTTCACTTAAAATTTTAATTTTGTTTTCATTTGGTAAAAATTTAAGTTCAATTTCATTGGTTTTTTTCACAAAAATGCTCGCCATTTTAATTTTTCTTAAAATAGAATCTACTCTTGTTACAGCTTCAGTTTCAAATTTTTGAGGAATAATTCCTTCGTATTCAGGAAAAGTGCCTTCGATTAATCTCGAAACATAAATTATTTCTGGAAAATCACCTTCTTCTGATTTTTTTTCGATAAATATTTGATGAGGAGAAAAGTAAATTTTTATTTTTTCATCAAAATTTCCAAAAATTCCGCAAATTTCTTTTGCCGCATCTTGAGGAATAATAAAAGATACAGGAAATTCTCCCTCAAAGACTCCTGAAGATTTTTTTTCTCCTAACCTAAAACTGTCTGTAGCAACATAAATTATTTCTTTTTCTAATATTTTTACTAAAACCCCTGAAATTTCGGGTCTTTCTAAAGAAGTTGCGGTAAAATCTAAAACGTACTTTAAATTTTCACTAAAACTTCTTCCTTCTAAAAAGAAAAATTTTTCTTCTTTTGGTAAAGGTAAAATAGGGAAATCTTCCACAGGAAATTTTTTGATTTTTGAATGAAATCCCTCAAAGAAAATGTGTAAAAAGTTTTCTTTTTCTTCTAAAGTTACTATATTCTCTTCTTCTAAATAACTCGTTAATTTTTCAAACAAATCCCTTTTTACGCAAACTTTACCTTCTTTTTCTACTTTAGCTAGAGTTTGAAAAAGAATTCCAGATTCTAAGTTAGTAAAAGTTAATCGAAGAAAATTTTGTTCTGCTTCCAAAAGTACATTTTCTAAAGTCTCCAAACTTGACTTCCTTTTTGTGATTTTTCCTATCAATTTCATTCCTTTTTTTAATTGATCTCCAGTAATTTGCAACTTCATACTTCAATATACAAATTTTAACCAAATGTGTTTTTAGTAGTTGTTGAAAACTGTGAATTTTTAATTTTAACAAAAGTTTAATTTAAAAATCAAAAGAATATATTGTGAAAAACTTGTTTATATTTTCTCTTTTTCAAAAATTTTAATTTTTAACTGATTAATTTCCTCTGCTAATTCTTCGTTTTTCAACAATTCTTTCTTAATTTTTTCACAAGCATGAATGACTGTAGTATGATCTTTTCCACCAAACTTTTGAGCTATTGCAGGATAAGAATAATTTAACTCAGTCCTCAAGAGATACATGATTATATGTCTTGGTTTTAAAATCTCTTTTCTTCTTACATTAGAAAGAATATCTTCTTCTTTTACATCATAAAATTCAGAAACTATTTTTAAAATCTTTTTAAAAGTTGAAATTTTTGGGGTTGGAGAAATTATAGTTTTTAAAAGTTTTTTTGCTGTTTCTAGTGTGATTTCTTGTTTTTGGAGTTTATAAAAAGTAGTTAAGATATTCAAAGCTCCTTCTAATTCTCTAATGTTGTTTTTAATATTTGAAGCAATATAATTTAAAACTTCTTCTGGAAAATTAATATTTCTTTCTTGAGCTTTTAATTTTAAAATCGCCATTCTACTTTCGTAATCAGGAGTGGAAATATCAGCGATCATTCCTCCTTCAAACCTCGATTTTAATCTTTCTGCTAAAGAAGGAATTATCTTTGGGGGTCTATCAGAAGAAAGAACAATTTGTCGATTTTTTTCATACAAATAATTAAAAATGAAAAAGAATTCTTCTTGAGTTTTTTCTTTTCCTGATAAAAACTGGACATCGTCTAATATTAAAACATCTACATTTTTAAATGTTCTTTTGAACTCTTCAATAGTGTTGTTTTTAACTGCATTAATTATTTCTTCAATGAGTTTGTTAGCTTGAAAGTAAATTACGTTTAGTTTTTTTACCTTGTATAAATAATTCCCTATAGCTTGTAATAAATGAGTTTTTCCTAATCCTACTCCACCATAAACAAAAAGAGGGTTATAAATTTTTCCAGGAGCCTCAATTATAGCTTGAGAAGCTGCAAAAGCTAATTCATTAAAAGAACCTACAACAAAATTTGAAAAAGTATACCTTGGGTTTAAACCAGTTTTTTCATCGGTTTCAAAATTTAATAATGAATCTGAAGAAACATAAATTTTTCTAATTTGTTTTTTTAACAAAGAAAAAGAATTTTTTCCGATTACATACTCAATTTCTTTTATTTGAGGATTTAAACTTCTTATTATTTTGAGAATCATTTGATGGTATTTTTGTTGGAACCATTCTTTAACAAAAGAATTGGGAACAGAGAGTAAAACTTTATCGTTTTGGATTTCTAAAATTTCAGTGTTTTTAAACCAAGTGTTGAAATTAGCAGGGGAAATTAAGAGTTTAATTTGAGCTAGAGCAGATTGCCAAATTTCTTTTTCATTCATGATAAAAAATTATAATCAGGGGTTTTTAATTTAGTCAAGGGTAATTTTTTTTACGAAAAAATTAAAATTCTTGTGGATTAACTGTGGATTTTTAGTGAAAAAATAAAAAACCCTTGAAAAAATTTTACTTTTTTTGGTAATTTTTATTTTATATGGAAACAAGATTCGATTTTAAAACAATCGAAAAAGAAATTTATCAAATTTGGGAAAAACAAGGATTTTTTAATCCAGACAAACTTCCAAAATCTTTTAGAGGAAAATACGTAGTTTGTATTCCACCTCCAAACATTACCGGTACTTTACACATGGGACATGCTTTAAATTCCACGATTCAAGATATTTTAGTAAGGTTTCAAAGAATGAGAAAAAAAAGAGTTTTATGGGTTCCCGGAACAGACCATGCTGGAATTGCTACTCAAAACGTAGTAGAAAAGGAATTAAAAAAAGAAGGATTAACTCGACACCAGTTAGGAAGAGAAAAATTTTTAGAAAGAGTTTGGGAATGGGTTAAAAAGTACAAAAATATCATCGTGGAGCAATTTAAGAAACTAGGATGTTCATTGGATTGGTCAAGAGAAAGGTTTACATTAGACAAAGATTATTCAAATTCAGTACTTTTTGCTTTCTTGCACTATTACAAAAAGGGATACATTTATCGGGGTCCAAGAATTGTTAATTGGTGCCCAAGATGTCAAAGCGCAATTTCAGATATTGAAATAAAATACAAAGAAAAAAAAGGAAAACTTTGGTACATAAAATACAAACTTAAATCAAAAGATCAATTTATTGTCGTAGCAACTACGAGGCCAGAAACTATTTTAGGAGACACAGGAGTAGCTTTTAATCCAAAAGATGAAAGATATAAAGGTTTAGAAAAAGAAAAAGCAATAGTTCCGATTGTAGAAAGGGAAGTTAAAATCGTAAAATCAGTATGGGTTGATCCTAATTTTGGGACAGGATTAGTAAAAATTACTCCAGCTCACGATATTTTGGACGCAAAAATTGGAAAACAACACAATCTTCCTGCAATTAACGTGATCGGGCCAGATGGTAGAATGACTAAATCCGCGGGAAAAGATTTTGAAGGTTTAACAGTTTTGGAAGCTAGAGAAAAAATTTTAGAAAAATTAAGAGAAAAAGGGTTAATAGAAAAAGAAGAAGATTACCTTCATAGAGTACCAGTTTGTGAAAGATGCGAAACAGAAATTGAACCTCAAATTTCAGAACAATGGTTTATAAAAATGGAAAAATTAGCAAAACTAGCAGAAAAAGCAGTAAAGGAAGGTAAAGTTAAAATTGTTCCTGAAAGGTGTAAAAAACTTTTGTTGGATTGGTTAAAAAATGTAGAAGATTGGTGTATTTCAAGGCAAATTTGGTGGGGACATAGATTACCAGTTTTCTTTTGTGAAAAAAATCCTCAAAAGTTTATCGTTTCTTTAAAAGAACCAAAAAAATGTCCTTTTTGTAAAGAATGCAAAATGGTACAATCTGAAGATGTTTTAGATACATGGTTTTCTTCTGCTTTGTGGCCTTTTGCTGTTTTTGGATGGCCAAAAAAGACTTCAGATTTTAAAAAATTTTATCCCACTGATTTTCTTACCACAGCTCAAGAAATTTTATTTTTATGGGTAGCAAGAATGATTTTTTCTGGTTTAGAATTTACAAAAAAAGTTCCTTTCAAGACAGTTTATATTCATCCTACAATTTTAAACATTGAAGGTAAAAGAATGAGTAAATCTTTGGGAACGGGAGTAGATCCTCTGGATTTAATAGAAAAATATGGAACTGATGCAACTAGATTTGGAATTGTTTTTTCTCTAACTAGGTCTGACCTCCAAGCTATTAAATTCGATGAAAGGAATATAATTTCTGCGAGAAACTTTCTTACAAAATTATGGAATATAGCAAGGTTTATTTTTTTAAACACAAGAGATTCTCAACTAAAAGACAAAATAAAAACTCCCAAACCAAAAACTTTAGCGGATAAGTGGATTTTAAGTAGATTAAACTCAACGATTTTAGAAGTGACAAACCAAATTAAAAACTTTGAATTCGGGAAAGCAGAGAGAAATTTATACGAATTTGTATGGGAGGAATTTGCAAATTTGTATTTGGAAATTAGTAAATTTCAGTTAAAAAATGAAAAACTTAAAAAGAATACGCAAGAAATTCTTCTTTATTGTTTGGCAACTATTTTGAAACTTTTACATCCCTTTACTCCATTTTTAACTGAAAAAATTTGGCTTTTAATTTTTGGAAATAATAAGAATAAAAAATTTTTAATTGTGAGTGAGTGGCCAAAACCTCAAAAAAAATTTATTAACAAAAAGATTGAAAGAAAAACTGAAGAAATTAAGAATGAATTGGAAAAACTTAAAACACAAAAGAACAATTCTCACCATGATTTCATTAAAAGCTGAAAAAAGAACTGAAACCGCAAAAAAAACAAGAAAAGAAGGAAAAATTCCTGGTATTTTATACGGTCCTGATATTAAAGAGAACATAAAAGTAAAAGTAGATAAAAAAGAATTTGAAAAAATCTTAAATTTAATTTCGCCTTCAGAAAAAATTGAATTAGTTCTTAATGGTCAAAAATTTCTTGTCTTAATAAAAGAAATTCAAAGGGATCCGATTACAGATGAAATAATACATTTAGATTTTTTTCAGCCCTCTTTGCATGAAACTCAATCTTCAAAAGAAAATGAAAAAAGTTAAAATTTTTATTTTAACAATCTTTTCTATCTTTCTTTTTTTTGGATTTTTTTCTTTTTCTTTAGCAAAAGAGCCTCAATCTTGTGATGAGTGTGAGGCGAGCGAAACTTTTTGTCAAGGACTCAGTCAAGATGATTGTTTAAAAATTTTAAAAAAATGTGTAGAACTTTGTGAAGATAAAATTAAAGAAGTAGAAAAGAAAATTTCTCAGTTGGGGTCCAAAGAAAAAAGTTTGGCAAGGGAAATTGAAACATTAAAAGCTAAAATTGAAAAATTAAATTCTGAAATAAAAAAAGTTAATCTTTATTTAACTCAAACAAAAATTGGGATTAAACAAACTGAAATTTCTATTTCACAAACTGAGGAAAGTATTCAAGAGAAAAAACAAAAAATTTCTCAAATTTTGAGAACTATTGATAAAATCGAAAGAAAATCTTTAATTGAAATTTTGTTGGAAGAAAAACAGCTTTCCAATTTTTTTGATAATCTTTATTTTTTAAAAATTTTAAATCAAAAAATTTTTCAATTACATCAAATGCTTTCTGATTTAAAAAATGAATTAACTCAAAAAAAGAATGTACTAGAAAACGAAAAAGAAAAAGCAGAGAATCTTTTAAAAATGCAACTTTTACAGAAAAAAGAAACTGAAGAATTAGAAAATGAGAAAAAAGAAATATTAAAAATGACAAAAGCAGAAGTTCAAAAATATTTAAGCGAAAAAGAGGCGTTACAAAAGAAAGCAGCAGAAATTAGAAAAAGAATTTTTCAATTAGTAGGTGTTCCAAAAGCGCCTACTTTTGGTGAAGCTTACGAAGTTGCAAAATGGGTTCAAAAAATTACTGGAGTAAGGCCAGCATTTTTGTTAGCTGTTTTAAAACAAGAATCTGATATTGGAAGAAACGTTGGCCAATGCTATTTAAAAGAAATTCAAACTGGAGCTGGAATAAGAATTTCAACAGGAGAAAGAGTAGAAAGAGTAATGGCACCAGGTCCTCCTTACTCCTCAAGAAACGATGTTGCTTTGTTTTTAGAAATTACAAAATCTTTAGGAAGAGATCCTTTTTCCACTCCAGTTTCTTGTCCTATGGCATACGGTTGGGGAGGTGCGATGGGACCTGCTCAATTCATTCCTACTACCTGGAAAAATTACGAACAAAGGTTAGCTTCCATTTTAGGAAGGAAACCTGACCCTTGGAGAATAGAAGATTCGTTTTTAGCTGCAGGGCTTTATTTGGCTGATTATGGAGCAACTTCAAGAGCTGGAGAGTATAACGCAGCATTAATGTATTTTTCAGGCACTACTGATCCTGCATATTCTTGGTACGCAAACAGTGTGTTAGCAATCGCAGACAAATTTGAAAAGGATATTGAAATTTTAGAGAAAGCTAAGTGAGGTTTTCTTTTAAAGCTTTTATAATTTTTTCTAAATTTCCATCTAAAACATCTTCTAAATTTTGCCAACTTTTTTTAATTCGATGGTCAGTTACTCTGTTTTGCAAGAAATTGTAAGTTCGAATTTTATCTGACCTTTCTCCTGTCTTAATTTGTTCTTTTTTTTCTTTTTGCAATCTTTCTCTTTCTTCTCTTTCTTTTTTCTCTAAAAGCTTAGCTTTTAAAATTTCCAAAGCTAGTTCTTTGTTTTGTTGTAAAGATCTTTCTGTTTGACAAGTTACCACAAGTCCAGTTGGTAAATGTTTAATTCTTACTGCGGTCATTCTTTTGTTTACGTATTGACCTCCAGGTCCAGAAGCTTTAAAAGTTTCAATTTCCAAATCGTTAGGGTTAATTTTAATTTCTTCTGATTTTGTTTTTTTTAATACTACCACTTTTGCAGTGGAAGTATGAATTCTTCCTGATTTTTCTGTTTTAGGTACTCTTTGAACTCTATGAACTCCAGCTTCATATTTCATTTCTGAAAAAACATCATCTCCTTTCAATTCAAACACTACCTCTTTTATTCCTCCTAAATCCGATTCTTTTAAATTCAAAACCTCCAATTTCCAATTTTTTCTTTGAGCGTATTTTGAATACATCCTAAAAAGATCTTTCGCAAACAAAGCAGCTTCTTCTCCTCCTACTCCTGGAGTAATTTCTACGATTACAGATTCCATAGGAAAATTTTTTATTTAGCTTTTTTTGCTTTTTCAAGTCTCTTTTTGAATTTTTGAATTTGACCCAAAGTGTCTACTAATTTTTCTTTTCCAGTATAAATTGGATGACATTTGGCACAAATTTCAACCTCCATGTAAGGCTGAGTCGACCCTACAGTATATTCTGCCCCACAAGCACATTTAATTTTTGCGTTTTCGTAGTATTTTGGGTGAATTCCTTTTTTCATAGTTTTAAAGAATAACAAATTTTTCAAAAAAAGTCAACTTAAATTTTTTATCCAAAAAAGTAGCTTAAAATAAAACTTAACAGTAAAAAAAACAAAAATGCCAAAACCAAGCTTACCCTTTTGTTTTTTAAGATTTTCAACAAAAATTCTCCTCCTTTTTCTACTTCATATTTTAATTTTTCTTCCAGTTTAAAGCTTTCTTTTGAAAATTTCACTTCTTCTTTTTCAAAAAAGAAAAGAGTACACACTCCAGGTTTCGTTATTTCTTTATTTTTAGATTCTAAAATTGCCTTGAATTCTTTTAAATTAAAAGGGCCCATTTTTTTTAAATGTTCAAAAATTTTTGTTTTTTCGAAAATTTCAAAAATTTCGTCAGTTAAGATTAAAATTAAATCTTCAAAAAGAGATTTACCAAAAACAAGCTTTAAAACAAAATTTTCTTTTTTTTCTTTGAAAATATCAAAACATTTTCCTTCCCTAATCAGCCTTGCCTTAATTTTTCCCAATTTAGCGAGAGCGAATTTTTTATCTTCTATTGCAAAAAAGAGTAAAGATAAATCTGGAAAAAAGCTTCTCTTTGATTTTTCTTTCAAAAAAAGATTGACTTTTTTTATACTTTCTTCGAAAGTTTTTTGAAAAGAAATTTTTTCTTTTTGGTAAAAACTTTCTCTAAAAATTGACCAAATTTCTTGAAGCGAAATTTCTTCGTTTGAAATACTTTTTTCTCCTAAAAAATAAACGCTTGCTACTTTCTTTTCTTTTTGAATTTTTGGTTCAAAAAAAACAGATTTAATTTCTTTTTCTTTTTCAAATTTTGATCGAAAAGAAAATTCAAAAACCTGCATTCTTTTATTTATAATTTAAACAATGTATTTTGTCCATCCCCAAATCAAAATCGAAAAAAAGAATTTAATAAAAATTTTAAAGGGATTTTTTGGAAAACCTAAAGCGGAGCTTTTAAAAGAAAGGCTTTCAAAAATTTTTCCAGAAAAAAACTTTATTTTCACTGACATGGGAAGGTCAGCTTTCAAACTTGCTCTTGAAATTTTAAATTTGAAAAATTGCCAAATGCTATTTCCAGCTTTCATTTGCGATATTTTTTATCCGATTTTGAAAGAGTACAAAATAGAACCTATTTTTTTAGATGCTGAGTTAAAAACTTTCAACATTAAACTAGAAGAAATTTCTCAAAAAATAACAGAAAAAACCAAGGCAATTTTAGTTTGTCATACTTTTGGGCTTCCAGTTGATATTCCAAAAATTCGCACTCTTTTTTCTGAATTAAATTTACAAATTTCAATCGTTGAAGATTGCGCGCACGCTTTTTTTGGAAAATACAAAGGCACTTTTTTGGGAAATTTTGGGGATATATCCTTTTTTTCTTTGTATAAACAATTTCCCATTGTTAGAGGAGGGTTTTTAGTTTTTAAAAAAGAATGGAAAATTGAAAAATTGAACGAAACTTATTTTAACTTTAGGGATTTTATTTCTTTTTTGAATTATTTTCCTTTTTTTGCTTTTTTATTTAAGAAATTTGGTGGGAAAATTGCTGAAAAATTAATAAAAAGCGAAAAGTCAAAAAAACCTTCAGAGCTCAACAAAATTTCGATAAATCTTTTGTTTGAATTTTTAGACGACTTTGAAAAGAATTTACCAAATCGAATTGAGATTGCAAAAACTCTTCAAGAAAGATTAAAAAATTTGGGCTTTGAAGTCCAAGAAGGAGAAAACAACGTTTTTTGCTATTTTTCTGCTCTAGTGCCAAAAGAAATTAAAGAAAAAAGGGATGAATTTGTGGTAGAGATGAGAAAAGAAAAAGTTTTTTGTACGAGAATTTGGAAAGAACCAATAATTTTTAACAAAGAAGTTCAAAGAGATTTCAAGGTTAATTTAAAAGATTTTCCTAACACAGTGGAAATTGCAAAAAGAATTGTTAACTTTCCCCTTCAAAACTATTTTAAAGAAAAAGACATTGAAAAAATAATCAAGGCTACAAAGAAGGTTTTGAAAAAAATAAGGTAAAGAATGAAAAATCCTATTGAGGTTGAGTTGAGGTTTGAGTTTGTATTTCTTTTTCGGGAGGAATTTCAGGCAAAATTGGTTTTTCAATTTTAGGTAGTATTTCGGCTAAAAAATTGTGCCAAATAGGACCTGCTACTTTTATTCCAGGCTCTTTTTTAATAGGACTATTGTCATTGTTTCCTGCCCACACTCCGACCACGATATTGCTAGTGTATCCAATCGTCCATCCGTCTCTAAAATCTTGGGTAGTTCCTGTTTTCGCTGAAACTTTATAGTTTTCAAAATACAAAGGAGAATTCCAACCAAAAACAGGAGCTCGAGCTTCATTATCAGAAAGAATATCTGAAATTAAATCAGCAACTCTTTTATCTAATACTTTTACTTTCATTTCTTTTTTCTCATAAATTATTCTTCCTTTTGAATCTTCAATTTTCAAAATCGGATCTACCTTAATTTTGTATCCACCGTTAGCAAAAACACTATAAGCTTGAACCATTTCTACTAAATTTACTTCCCAACCCCCAAGAACGATCGAAGGCCCAAAAGGCTCTTTTAAAGTAGTAATTCCTAATCTTTTTGCCATTTCCACTCCCTCATTCAAGCCTGCAAGATACATTAAAACTTTTACTGAAGGGACGTTCAAAGATTGAGCTAAAGCTTCTCTCAAAGTTACTTCTCCTCTAAATTTTCCGTCGTAATTTTTAGGACAGTATTGTTTTCCTCCCCAAACACCAAAACAAGTTGGTGCGTCTAACACTGTTGTCATGTCGCTGTAACCTTTTTCGAAAGCTTTAGCATATACAAAAGGTTTGAAAGCTGAACCAGGTTGTCTTAAAGAAAAACAAACGTTAACTTTTGGATCGAACTTGCAATCTTTTCCAGGTGTACAACCTTCAGGGAGAGGTTTATCTTCATAATTTCCTGTTCCTACTGTCATCGCTAAAACATCACCATTTTGCGGATTTACAGCAACCAAACAACTGTTAAAAGCTTCCAATTTTCTATTCCTTTCAACTCCTTCTTTCACCACTTTCTCTGCAATTTTTTGGAAGTTTACATCCAATGTAGTATAAACTTTTAATCCCCCCAACTTTAAATAATTTTCTCCAAAATTTTTTTCTAAAATTTCTTTTACCCATAAAACAAAATAAGGAGCAAAGAATTCCTTCCTTTTTTCTACAAATTTAATTTCTTCTTTTTTTGCTTTTTCCCCTTCTTCTTTTGAAATAAACCCTAATTCCACCATCCTATCTAAAACATAATTTTTCCTTTCAAGCAATCTTTTTTTAGTTTCTTCATTATAAGGTGAAAGACCGTAGGGAGCCTTAATTAAACTTGCCAAAATTGCAGCTTCTGCAAGATTTATTTCTGAAACAGATTTTCCAAAATAAGTTTGAGACGCTGCTTCAACCCCATAAGCATTTTCCCCAAAAGGAACTTGATTTAAATACCATTCTAAAATTTGATCTTTAGAATACTTTCTTTCCAATCCTAAAGTTAAAATAATTTCTCTTGTCTTTCTTGCAAAAGTTTTTTCATTACTTAAAAAAGAAGATCTTACTAATTGTTGAGTAATGGTTGAGCCTCCAAAAAGAGGTTTTTTCCATTTTAAATCTTCCAAAATTGCTCTCAAAATTCCTTTTGGTTCGACTCCATAATGTTTATAAAAATTAGCATCTTCTGCAGCAATGACTGCTTTTTTCAAAAAATCTGGAATTTTATCTAAAGTAACATAGCTTCTTTTTTCTTCCTCAAAAATTTCATAAAGTAGTACTTTTCCTGTTCTATCAAAAATTTTTGTTGATTGGGGAAATTCTCTTTCTGTAAAAAATTCTGGTCTTGGAAGATCTTTTAAAAAATAAAAAACTAAAAACAAGCACATACAAAAGAAAGCTATTCCAACAAAAAAGAAAAATTTTAAAATAGAGAAAAGTTTTTTCAAAACTTTCATTAATATCTATTTTATTTTAAAAAATCAAAAAATAAAACCCCGCCAAAACTTTGGCGGGGAATTTTTATTAAAATTACTACTTTTTTACTCTTCTTCCTCTTCTTCAGGTTCTTCTTCAACTTCCTCTTCAAATTCTTCTTCCTCTTCAATTTCTTCTTCCTCTCCTAATAAATAATTTTTAATTTCCAAGTTCATAAATTTTCTTTATTTAAATTCCGACCTTTTAAATTTTTAGTTTTTTCGAATAAACAATTATAAAAAGAGAAAAGAAAATGTCAAGAGTTGCTTTGCGTTAAAAATTTTTCAAAATCTTTTTTCCATTCAGGGTTAATTTTTAAAGCTTCCTCAATTTTTTGTTTCATTAATTCTTTTTCGTTTAAGTTATAAAGCAAATTTACCAAGTATAAATGATAAATTTCTTGATGTTTGTCAAGGTCTACAGCTTTTTGAAGGTAAAAAATTGCTTCTTCTTTTTTTTCTTCAAAAAAATAATTTTGACCCAAAAGCACAAAGGCGTGTTGATTTTTGGGCGAAATTTCAATCGCCTTTTTTAGAATTTCTTTTGCTCGATTTAAAATTTCTTGGTTTTTAAAGACTGCACCCTTGAAATTTAAAATCTCTCCTAACGTTAAATAACATCGATAATCTAAAGGATTTTCTTTGATATTTTTTTCAAGTTCAGGTTCTATTAAGTCTAAAAGCTCCAAATATCCTTTTTTTTCTTTTTCAGTTTGGGAAAATTTTACTCTATTTAACACTTCTCTGGCTAAAAATTCACGAATTTGAGTTCTTCCCAAAGGCGAAGATAGAGCTTTCTTTAAAAAATTCTCTTTTGCTTGAAAACTCTGCGAAGATAAAAAATTGATAACAGCTGCAGAAGAAGAAAAAGGCAAAATTATAAAATAATAAAAAGATAAAGAGAAAATAAATAATAAAGTCAAAAAAGTGAAAATCTCAATTTCGTCTCGCTTTTCCAAAGTTTTTTTGATTTCTTTTCTTTCGACAGAAATTTCCAAACAAGAAATAAAAGAAAGGGAAAGAAAGAACATTAAATAAGAAGAAACCATATCAAAAACAGTAAGGTTTTGGATAAAGTAAGCTGAAAACAAAGCGGTAAAAATTGAACTCGTCCAAAAATCTACTTCTTTTTTTAGATATTTTTTCCATAAAATAACGATCGATCCAAAAAATAAAATGAAATAAGAAATCAAACCAATTATTCCTTGAGAAACTAAAGTATCAAAAATTACATTGTGGGCCCTATCGTACCAAATATCTGTCCCGCAAGGTTCTCTACCAAAACAAGAGTTATAATGGCGCAAAAAAGCAAATTCGAAATTTTCAGGACCAAAACCAAAAATCGGTCTTTCCAAAAAAGCTTCCTTTGCTGTCTGCCAAACATAAAACCTCCCACCAAAAGAACCTACTTCCTTTTCTAACATTTTTCTAAAAAAGCTTTCTGGAACAAACATTACAGAATAAATTGCATAAATTAAAACTACGATGCCCAAAATTAAAAAAATTAAAGAGGCAAACTTTAAAATTTTGTTTTTCGATTTTATCAACCAAAGCAAAAAAATCAAAACCAAGGCTCCATAAAGTGAAATTTTTGCCGCTCTTGCTCCACTTTTGTAAAAGAAATTAAAAATAAAATCTGAAAAATTAATATTTTTTGAACTTACACCAGCATGTAAAAGAAAAAATGCGAGAACAAAAAAGGAAACTATAGAAAAAATCTTAATTTCTTTTTTAGTTTGAAAAGCCAAATAGAGCGCAAAAAAGATATTAAAAAGTAAATAAGTTCCCAAAAAAGATTCGTTCCCTAAAGTTCCTCCCCCTCTCATTGTTTGATTGTCAACATTCAGTATTGCGATTAATCCAACCAAAAGTGCTACAGAAATGGAAGCAACAAAAAATTTTTCAAAATCTTCTTTTTTAAAAGTAGAGCTTAGTACCAAAAAGAAGGCAAATAAATGAAACTGCATTAAAAGCCCTGTCATTCTTTCGTGTTTTGACCAAAAAGAGTAAGAAGGATTAATGCCAAAAATAGTAGATAAAATAGCAGAAAAAAGATAAATTAAGAGAAAGATTAAAACAAAGTTTAATTTTGGTCGATAGTTTTTGTCTATCAAAACCAAAAGAATCCACAAAAAAAAGATTATTTCTACCAAACCCATAAAATAAAGGGATTTTGGGCCAACAAAAGGAAAGAAAAACTTGTTTAACAAAACTAATGGAGTAAAAAAAGTAAAGAAAGTTAAAATCTTAATTAAAAAAACCAATTTTTCTACTTCAATTTTCATTGCTCAAATTTTACAAAATTCTCTTTTTTGGAGCAATTTTTACTTCACGAAATTTCAAGAGCATTACGAAATTTAACCCTCACACATTAAAGCGAATACCTGGGCGCGAATATGGGGGAATGGTAAGATTATATAAAACTATCGCCAAATAATGGCGATCGCAGTTATTTGGAGAAAAGAATTCTTAGAGCTGACATAGGAAAATTTTAAAGTTAGGTTTAATTTTTATTTTTCTCGCGAACGTGCATTAGAAGATGAATTTCACGAATTTTGTGGTATTATCAAATTAATGAGATTAGAAGAAATAGAAAAAAAGAAAAAAATTTTAATTTTAGGATTTGGTAAAGAAGGGCAAGATGCTTTTTTATTTTTAAAGAAAAAATTTCCTGAAAAAGAGATTGCGATCGCAGACCAAAATGAAAATTTAAAAATTAAAAAAGAATGGAAGGGCGCAAAGTTTTTTTTGGGTAAAGATTATTTAAAATGCGTAAATGATTTCGATTTAATAATTAAGTCTCCTGGAATTTCTCCAAAAATTCCTGAAATCAAAGAGCTTTATGAAAAAAATAAAATTACAACCCCTGCAAAAATTTTTTTGGAAAATTGCAAAGGAAAAATAATCGGAATTACAGGAAGCAAAGGAAAAGGACAAACTACTCTTTTAATTTACAAAATTTTAAAAAGCGCAAATTTGAAGGCAAGATTGATCGGCAACATCGGAAAACCCTACCTTTCTTATTTGGATTCGAAAACAGAAGATAAAATTTTTGTTTTTGAAATGTCAAGCCATCAACTTTTCAAAATTGGCATTTCCCCTCAGATTGCAGTTTTAACAAAAATTTCTCCAGCTCATTTGGATTTTTTTGAAAGTTTTGAGCAATACAAAGAGGCTAAAGAAGAAATTTTAAAATGGCAAAAAAAGGAAGATTTTTTAATTTATAATGCAAAAGACAAAATTATTTTAGAAATGGTGAAAAAATCGAAAGCAAAAAAGATCCCGGTGAAAGATCCTCAAAAAGAAATTGAAAAATATCATTTTAAAAAAATTCCAGAAATTTTAAAATTTTATTCTTTGAATTTTGCTTTAGCTTTGAAAGTGGCTGAAATTTTTCACATTGAAAAAAAAGCGATCGAAAGGGCAATTCAAAATTTCAAAGGATTACCTCATAGGTTAGAGTTTGTAGGAAAATACAAAGGAATTTATTTTTATGATGATTCAGCTTCAACTTTGCCTTCTGCGACAGAGTTTGCGATAGAGAATTTGAAAGAGAAAATTTCAACTTTAATTTTAGGGGGGTCTGAAAACTTCGTTGATATTTCTTCTTTAGTAAAAAAAATTTTAAAAGAAAAAATTAAAAATTTGATTTTGTTTCCTGACACCGGGAAAAGAATTTATGAGGAAATTTTAAAGAGAAAAAATAAAAAGGCTCCAAATTGTTTTTTTGCTAATTCCATGGAAGAGGCAGTAAAAATTGCTTTTGAAAAGACAGAAAAAGGAAAAATTTGTCTTTTGAGTCCCGCTTTTCCTTCTTTTTCTCTTTTTTCAAGTTATGAGGAAAGGGGAAATCTTTTTAAAAAATTTGTGAAAAAATATGGAAAAAGAAGAACTTGAAAGATTGCACCAAGAAATTAGAAATTGCAAAAAATGTCCTTTGTGGAAATTAAGAAAAAATGCAGTTCCTGGGGAGGGGCCGGCGAATGCAAAAATGATAGTAATTGGGATGGCGCCAGGGGCTGAGGAAGACAAGGTAGGGAAGCCGTTCGTAGGGAGGGCCGGCAAATTTTTGAATGAATTATTTAAAATAGCCGGAATAGAAAGAGAAAAAATTTTTATCACCTCACCATTAAAATGTTTGCCCCAACCTCCGATTAATCGAAAACCAAAGAAAGAAGAAATTGAGGCTTGTTTACCTTATTTGAAAAAACAAATTGAAATTATCGATCCAAAATATTTTATTTTACTTGGTGAAATCGCCTTTTCAGTATTTTTTCCAAAAGAAAAATTGAGCGATTTTAGAGGAAAATGGATTGAAAAAAACGGAAAATTTTATTTTCCAACCTATCATCCTGCCGCTGGTTTGAGGTTTCCAAAGATTGGAAAAATTTTAAAGGGAGATTTTAAAAAAATAAAAGATCAAATAACTTTGAACATATAACTCTCTCTCAGTTTATATCCCAGTTTTCTCCAATAATTTCTCACTCCAACTCCTGATATTACCGCAATTTTTTTTAAACCAAACTCCTTTTTAGTTATTTTTTCTGCCTCTTTTGCTAATTTTTTACCGAGTCCTCTATGTTGGGGAGCAATTTTTTTAATTCCAATTGGCACCATTTCTCCAAAAGTTTGAATTTCTCGAATAATAGCTGAATCATTTAAAATAGGTATGAAATGTTTCTTTCTTTCGAAAATCTGAGAGGGAATTCTCAATCTCAAATAACTGAAAAGTTTTGTTCTCTCTTTGTTTTCAAAACTCAAAAATATTTCTTTTCCCCCGGATGCTTCGTAATCTTCCCTAAAAAGATAAACTTTTTCTTTTGGGTCATAATTTGCTCTTACTTCCCTACATCTAATACACCTACAAAAAAGCCCTCTTTTTTTCATTTCTTTTTTAACAACTTCTCTCAAATTTAAAATTTTGCATCCTGCGACAATTTTTGTTGATGGAATGTCTCTAAAAATTCTAGTGACTCTTACCCAAAAAGGAAGATTTTTTTTAATTTCAATTAAAAGTTCGATTAATTCCTCACAATCGTAAGGTTTGTACTTTTTTTCTTTCCAAAATTTATAAAGTCTGCTTTCTTTTGTAACCACTGTTGGATAAATTTTTACCCAATCTGGTTTGAACCTTTCATCTGAAAAAACAATTTCAAAACATTTTTTATCTAATTCTAAATTCGAACCCATTAAATTTGGCATCAAATGATACAAAACTTTAAAACCTGCATCTTTTAAAATTTTCGTCGCTCGAGCGATTTTTTCGGCACTAAGTCCTGTTTCATTTTTTTCCAAAATTTCATCAAAAACACTTTGAACTCCAATTTCAACCATCGTTACTCCCAATTTTCTCAGCCACTTTACTTCTTCCTCATTTATTAAATCTGGTCTTGTCTCAATCGAAATTCCAACAATCCTATTTTTTGCTTTCTCATTCTTTCTTTGAGCCTTCTCTAAATTTTTACTCTTTTTTCCATTCGCTCCGTCAAAACATCTTTTTACAAACCATTCTTGATATTTTTTTGGATAAAAAGTGAAACTTCCTCCAACAATTCTCAATTCGATCTTGTCTGTTTTGTGGCCCTCAAGTTTTAACATTTCAACTCTTTTTTTTATTTGTGAACAAGGATCGAAATTTAAACTTTTTGCTCTTTCTACCGCAGGTTCTTCCGATAAATAACTTTTTGGTAAATTTTTTTCAGTAGGGCAAAAAATACACTTTCCCGGACAAGGATAGGGTTTTGTTAAAACGGTTACATTCACAATACCAGAAAGAGACCTCACAGGTTTGATCTTTAAAATTTTCTCTAAATCTTTAGATCTTTTTATTCTTTTTTCTTTAAGTAGTTTTTGATAAAATTCAAAGAGTTCAAAGTTGCTTAAAATTTTGATTTTATACTTTTTTGCTATTTTTCTTTTAAAATCAAAAAGTTCTTCTTTAGTCTTTATTTTAGCTTTAATTAACTCTCTGACAATTTTTTCTTTCAACATGGATTTGGAGTTTGTAAAATCTATTTTAGAGCAAACAAAGCAAAATTACAATTTAATTGCAAAAGAATTTTCAGCAAGCAGAAGAGAAATTTGGGAGGAATTAAATTTTCTTTTTGCAAATTTAAAAGAAAGGGAAAAAGTTTTAGATTTGGGATGTGGAAACGGGAGATGGTATCCAGTTTTTAAAGAAAAAAAGGTTGATTATTTTGGAGTGGACAATTCAGAAAAACTAATAGAAATTGCAAAAGAAAATTTCCCTGATGCAAAATTTTTCGTGGGGGACGCTCTGAATTTACCTTTTTCAGATAATTTTTTTGATAAAGTCTACTCAATCGCCCTTTTGCATCACATTCCTTCTGAAGACTTTAGGATTAAAGTTTTAAAAGAAGCAAAAAGGGTTTTAAAATCTGGAGGAATTTTAATTTTAACTTGCTGGAAGATTTGTCGGTTAAGAGAAATTTTAGTTCTTTTAAAGTATACGTTTTTGAAAATAGTTGGAAAATCGAAATTAGATTTTAGAGACGCTTTTGTACCTTGGGACAAAAAAATGCTGAGGTATTATCATTTTTTTACTCAAAAAGAACTTGAAAATTTAGTGAGAAAAGTAGGGTTTGAAATTTTAGAATCTGGAGTGGTAAAAAATAAAAGAGGAAATCGCCAAAATTATTATATAATTTGTCAAAAGCTCCTATAGCTTAATTGGACAAAGCGGAAGCCTCCGGAGCTTCAGATCCCCGTTCGAATCGGGGTAGGAGCGCTTGACAAAAATTTTTAAATACCAAATTCAATTTTGAAGAAAAAGATATTCATTTTCTACTTTTTAGTTAGTAAAATTAAGTTGCGAGGAAATATATTTCAAAAAAGGTCGAAAAAATAAAAATCAAAAATGAAAGAGGAAAAATTAATCGGAAAAGTTACCCATTATTTTGGGAAAGTTGGAGTGGCAGTTATTAAGTTGGAAGACACTTTAAAAGTTGGAGATAGCATCAGAATTGTTGGAGGAGAGACTGATCTTAATCAAATAGTCGACTCAATGGAAATTGAACATCAAAAAGTAAATGAAGCTAAAGCAGGGCAATCGGTAGGATTAAAAGTGGCTCAAAAAGTAAGAGAAGGATACAAAGTTTATAAGTTATAAATTGTAAATTTCAAATTGCAAATTGATGGAAAATGAATTTTTTTTCCAATTGATTTTAGCTGTACTTTTGGGTGGATTGATCGGTTTTGAAAGGGAATTTAAAAAGAAAGGGGCAGGAATTCAAACTTATTCTTTGGTTTGCCTTGGTTCTTGTCTTTTTTCTTTGATTGCTTTTTCTTTGGGAAGTTTAAAAATTTTGGATCCTTCGCCGATTTTAATGGCGATTACAGTCGGTATGGGTTTTATCGGAGCTGGCGCAATTTTTAAAGGGGAAACTCAAGTTTTCGGTTTAACCACTGCTGCCGGTCTTTGGACAACGTCTGCAATTGGTTTGGCAGTTGGCGCAAAATTTTATTCATTAGCGATTTTTTCAACGATTTTAGTTTTGGTAATTTTCTATTTTTTTGGTTTTTTAGAAGAAAAAATTTTGAAAAAATGAAAGTATGGAATTTATTGCAGATTTTCATTTACATTCAAAGTATTCAAGAGCAACTTCCCAGCAGATGGATTTGGAAAATTTGGATAAATGGGCAAAGATTAAAGGAATTAAGGTCTTAGGTACTGGTGACTTTACATTTTCGAAATGGTTGGAGGAATTAAAAAGAAAATTAGAGCCGAGTGAGCCCGGTTTGTTTAAATTAAGAAATAGCGATAGTGAAACCAGATTTCTCTTAACAACCGAAGTTAGTTGCGTTTATTTAAAAAAAGGAAGAATTAGAAAGATCCATATTATTATTTTTGCTCCTTCTTTTGAAGTTGTTGAAAAAATTAATCATCGCTTAAGTTGGTTTGGTAATTTAAATGTTGACGGTCGGCCAACTTTAAATTTGGACGCTAAGGAATTAACTAAAATTATTTTAAATATTTCAAGCGATTGTTTAATAGTTCCGGCGCATATTTACACCCCCTGGTTCAGTTTATTTGGTTCCAGGTCTGGTTTTGATTCATTGGAAGAGTGTTTTGAGGAATATTCTAAATATATTTATGCAGGAGAAACTGGCCTTTCTTGCTATGATGAAAAAACCGAAGTTTTAACTGATAAAGGTTGGAAAAGATTCTCCGAAGTTCAAAAAACTGACAAGATTTGTACATTAAATCCTCTTACCAATGAGATTGAATTTCAAAAACCAATTGAGATTTTTACCTACCGTTATAAAGGAAAGATGTATAGGTTAAAAACCAATAGGGTAGATTTATTAGTTACTCCAAACCATAAACTCTTTGTAAAACTTGGGGATCCTCGAACACCTAACCCATTTGTTTTAAAAGAAGCTGAGTTTTTATTTGGTAAATCTAAGCAATTTAAAAAAGATGGAATTTGGAAGGGTAAAAATGAAAAATATTTTATTCTCCCAGCCGTTAAAGTTAAACATGGCAATCAATATTATAAGGGACTCAGGAACATAAAAGAAAAACAAATTCCCATGGAGTTTTGGTTGAAAATTTTCGGATTTTGGTTAGCCGAAGGCTCTGTGTCTAAGGCAAAAAATGGACACTATTCTGTTTATTTTAGCAGTCAAAATAAAAAACTTTTATCTGAAATAAAAAAAATTCTTAGAACTCTTGGTTATAATGTTTATCAAGATAATAAAAAATTACGCGTAAGAGATTATCAATTATTTCATTATCTTAAACAATTTGGAAAATCACACGAAAGGTTTGTTCCTCCAGAGATAAAATCATTATCGAGAGAATTATTAGAAATTTTATTAAAATATTACCTCCGAGGAGATGGCTCCACTTATGGTAGAAATGCAAAGGGGCTTATGGCGAGCACAAGTTCAATTCGCCTTCGCGACGACCTTCAAGAAATTGCTTTAAAAATAGGAATGTCTGCTTACTATAAATTAGATAGAAAGAAAGGTACTCCGTTGCGCAGTTTAGTTTATCATTCAAAAATATATAAGCAAAAACACGATACTTGGAAGGTTTTTTTCATTAGAAAAAATAACCCCATTATTTACCCAAGGATGATAAAAAAATACGGGCATATTGAGCGTTGGATCAATTTTAATGGAAAGGTATATTCTTTAGCAGTTCCCAATCATGTAATTTACGTTCGTCGCAATGGTATCCCGGTTTGGTGTGGAAATTCAGATCCTCCGATGAGTTGGCGAAATTCAAAATTAGATCGAATTACTCTAATTTCTTGTTCCGATGCCCATTCTCCTTCTCATATCGGAAGAGAAGCCAACGTTTTCAATTGCGAGCTTTCCTATTTTGAAATTGTAAAGGCAATAAAAGAAAAAGATAAAAATAAATTTTTGTACACAATCGAATTTTATCCTGAAGAGGGAAAATACCATTACGATGGTCACAGAAATTGCGGAGTTTCCCTTTCTCCAAAAGAAACAAAAAAGTATAACGGAGTTTGTCCAGTTTGTGGAAGACCTTTGACAATCGGAGTTTTAAGCAGAGTTGAACAATTGGCAGATAGACCAGAAGGATTTGTACCAGAAAACGCAATTCCTTTTAAAAGTTTAATTCCTTTGGAAGAAATAATTGCGGATGCTTTAGGTCAAAGCGTTGGAACTGTCGGAGTTGAAAAAGAATACAAAAATTTGATTGAGAAATTCGAAAATGAGTTCAACGTTTTAATGAACATTCCTAGGTCAGACCTAGAGGCAGTTACTTTACCAGAAATTGCAGAAGGAATTATTAGAGCAAGGGAAGGAAAAGTTTTCATTGAGCCAGGTTATGATGGAGTCTACGGAAAAGTGAAAATTTTTCAAAAGGGAGAAGGAAAAGGCATTTTAAAACAAGGGACTTTATTTTAATTATGAAAATTGGGATTCCGAGAGCGCTAATTTATTGGAAAAGACCTCATTTTTGGGAGAGTTTTTTTGAGAGGTTGGGGTTTGAGGTTTTACTTTCTCCAAAGACAAATAAAGAGATTGTTGAAATCGGGGTTAAAATTTCAGATCCTGAAACTTGTTTTTCAAATAAGGTTTATTTTGGACATTTGAAATGGTTAGATCAAAAATGCGATTTGATTTTTGTGCCGAGGTTGAGGAGAAAGGGAAATTTTGAATATTGTCCAAAGTTTTTTGGTTTGCCAGATTTGGCAAAGATTTTGGTTAAAACTAAAATTTTAACAGAGACATTCAATGAGAAAAAAGAGAAATTTGAGGAAAGTTTGGTAAAATTAGGAAAGAGATTGGGAAAGAAAAAGGAAGAAATAGAAAAGGCGTTTGAGGAGGCTTTGAAAAAAGAGAAGGAAATTAGAGAAAAAAAAGAAAAGAAAACGCTTAAAAAATTGGAATCGAATTTAAAAAAGATCATTTTGATTTCACATCCCTATAATTTGTATGATGAATATGTTAATTTGAGGATCAAAGAGAGATTAGAAAAATTGGGAGTAGTGCCAATATTCATTGAGGAGATTCCAACCCCAGATATCGAACACCTAACTTCTAATCTCGAATACCCTCAATTTCACTGGGAATTTGCAAAAGAAATAATGGAAAAAATCAATGAAGTTTTAAAATACAAAATTAATGGAGCGATTGAAATTTCTTCTTTTGCTTGCGGTTGCGATGCGGTTTTGAAAGAATTTGTTGAAAAAAGGTTTAAGGAAAATAAGATTCCGTTTTTATATTTAATAATCGATGAACATACCGGAGAAGCAGGGTTTCAAACAAGGTTGGAAGCTTTCATAGATACAATAGAATAATTGACTTTTCTCCCAAAAAACCATAATATTTAATATGGCTAAAGTTCTCACTAAAAATAACATTCAGAAACTTTTAGTTTCTAAAGTGAAGAGAGATTTAAAAGCATGGAGAGGATTGGTAGGAATTTGGAAAATAAAGAAGTTGATTTCTCCAATTAAATGGCAAAGAAAATTGCGTAAAGAATGGGAAAGAAAACTTCTTTAAATTGTATGTTCACCCTTGATACAAATATTCTCATTTATTATGCTGCCGGGAAAAAAGAAGTTATCGATTTTGCGGAGTTAGCAGCTGAACTGCGCAGAAAATATAACCTTAAATTAGCCGATGCAGTTGTTGCTGTAACTGCAATTCTTACAAACTCAAAACTAATTACTCGCGACATTCGTGATTTTAAAAAAGTCAAAGAGCTCGAAATTTTCAAAGTTTAGGTCCTATGAAAATAACATTTCCTTATTGGGGAAATTATACAGTTGTTTTTGAGCTTTTGGCAAAAAAGTTAAATTTGGAAGTTGTTCCTCCAGAGAAAACGAGTGCGAAAACTATTGAAAAAGGAGCAAAAATTGCTCCTGAAATGTATTGTTTTCCTTTAAAAGTTAATTTGGGAAATTTTTTGGAAACAATTGAAAGGGGTGCCGATACAATTTTGATGCCGACTGCTTTGGGAGGTTCTTGCAGATTAAGATATTATCCTCTTGTTCAAGAGAAAGTATTAAAAGAAAACGGAAAGAATGTAAATTTTATTATTTTCGATCAATCTTTGGTAGATATATTCTCAAAACTAAAAAAATTATCAAAAGCTAGTTTCTTTAAAATGATAGAAGCTACAATTTTCACTTTTAAAGCTTTGAGTATTATCGAAAAATTAGAAAGAAAAGCTTGGTATTTGAGACCAAGAGAAATCGAAAAAGGGGATGCAGATAGAGTTTTACTTTCTACTTTCAAAAGAATGAGAGAAATTAAAAGCTTTTCTGAACTTTTGAGATTTGAAAGAGAAGTTTTAAAAGAATTAGATCAAATCAGAATTGAAAGAAAAAAAGTTCCAAAAGTGGGAATTGTTGGAGAAATTTATACAGTTTCAGATCATGCAGTAAATTTTGAAATTGAAAAAAAATTGGGAAATTTGGGAGTTGAAGTTCACCGGGAAATGAGTTTGCTTTATCATTTAAAAAAGAAAATATTTTTTAAAGATTTTTTCATTCAAAAAAAAATAAAACCTTATTTAGAATCGACTGTTGGAGGTCACGGGAGAGATGCAATTTATGAAATGTTAAAATATGTAAAAGAAGGATTTGACGGAGTAATTCAATTACTCCCAGCATATTGTATGCCTGAGTCAACTGTCAGACCCATTTTAGAAAAGATTCATCAAGAAACTGGAATTCCTTTTTTGTCGCTTTCTTTAGATGAACAAGTTGGGGAAGCAGGGATTGATACAAGAATTGAGGCTTTCGTGGACGTTGTAGAAAATTATTTCAAGCGTCGTCAACCTCATAAAAACCATGAAAACGTATTTGGGAATTGATATAGGATCTTTAACTATAAAATTCGTTTTAATAAATGAAAAATCAGAAGTTTTGTATTGGACTTACGAAAGAACAGAAGGAAGATTAATTGAAGCAATTAAACGAGGTATAAAGAAATTAAAAGAGTGGATCGACAATCAAAACGTTGAAATTGAAATTGCAGGAGTGGGAACGACAGGATCTGCAAGGTATTTGGCAGGAAAGTTTGTGGGAGCTGATGTGATAAAGAACGAAATTACGGCTCACGCAAAAGGAGCTGCTTTTTTGGTTCCAGAAGTAAGAACGATTATTGATATTGGAGGCCAAGATTCGAAAATAATTATTTTAGAAAACGGAGTGGCAGTAGATTTTGCAATGAACCTCTTGTGCGCTGGGGGAACAGGCAGCTTTTTAGATGCTCAAGCTTTTAGGTTAGGAATTCCAGTTGAAAAATTTGGAGAATTAGCACTTCAATCTAAAAATCCGACGACCATCGCTTCAAGATGCACTGTTTTTGCGGAATCTGACATGATTCACAAACAGCAAGTTGGACATAAAATTGAAGATATTGTAGCTGGACTTTGTGAAGGACTTGTTAGAAATTATTTGGGGGGAGTGGCGAAAGGAAAAAAAATTTTCCCTCCAATAGTTTTTGTTGGTGGAGTTTCAGAAAATGTTGGAATGAGATGGGCTTTTGAGAAAGCTTTAGGTACAAAAATTATCGTTCCAGAATATAATAAAGTTACAGGAGCTTTAGGTTGTGCCCTTTTGGCAAAAGAAGTTAATCCAGAAAAAACAAAATTCAGAGGTTTTGAAATTTCTGATATGGATATTCAATGCGATTCTTTTCAATGTAAAGGTTGTCCAAATCAGTGCGAAGTGATTGAAGCTAAAATAGAAGGGAAAGTTATTGCGAGATGGGGAGACAGATGCGGAAGGTGGTCAAATTTAAAATATGATTGAAGAATTAATTTCAATTATTAATAAGGCAAAAATAGACAACGAGTTAAAAGAAATTTGGAAACAAAGTTTAAAGTATCTTTCATTAGAAGACTATTTAATGTTAACAGCGTGTTTAAAATCTTTAAGCGAAGAAGAAATAAAGGAACTCTCGCTTATTTTAAAAGAAAAAATAGAATTTTTTAAAACGGAAAACGCATCTCTTTTATACGAGATTTTAGTTAGAGAAAAAAAGTTTTTATGAAAGAAAATTTTTTTGAAAGCTTTAAAAATGTTCAACAAGAATCAAAAGAAAGAAAAATTGAAAACTTAAATCCTGCAGAGTTTTTCTTTAAAAAAGAAAATGAATTTTTTGACAGGGCAGAAGAAAAAATATTAAAAATACCAGATTCAAAAGAAAAAATATCAAAATTTCAAAAATTAAAAACCCTTGCTTTAACTACTACAATTGCTCTTGGAATTGTTTTTGGAAGAGAAGAATTAGTTTTTGGAGAAAAGTTAATCGAAAAATCAAAAGATCAAACTGCTGAAGTAATTAAACAAAAAGAAATTGAAAAAAGTTATGAAACTTATTTAAAAATCAAGGAAATTCTAACGTCAGAAAGAATAAAAGATCTAAAAGAAAAAATAGAATTTTTAAAAGAGGCGTATAAAGGGCAGACAGATTTTCCAGATTATTCTCGCGACCTTGAAAAAATACAATCTCTTCCAATCATAGTAGATAATTTATTTAAGTCGGGAAAAGGAAAGGAAGAGATATTCACATCAGAATTCGTAAAAAGTCTTATTAAGGAAGCAGAAAAATGGATTCCATTGGCGAAAGAGGAAAAATTAAAAAGAGCAAAAAAGCATAAAGTTAATTTGAAATTAGAAGGAAAAAATGATAAACTGAAAGAAATACTTGAGGAATTGCTTTCAAAGGAAGATTTAATTACGCTTTTAATTTCAGTAGACGAAATTAGAGTTGTTGATATACCTCCAAAGCCTTTTGGAAGTCCACTAGGAGGAGCATTTGAACCAAAAAAATGTTTTAACGAAGAAAAAGGGTTCGCTTGTCAAAACAACACCATTACTATTTATCCACCCTTAGCTTCATTATTTCTAGGAGGAGAACGGGAAATTATAATTCATGAAATTGGCCATGCTAACGATTGGATATATTCTAGAACTTTATCAATTCCAGAAAAAATTGATCTTTTTTATGAAGCCACTAAAATGGTTGAAAATCATCCTCCTTATTTTCTTCGAACCTCATTTGAATTTTGGTCCCAGATAGAAAAATTTTTTAAAAATGTTTTAAAGATGGACAACATTGAAGATTGTAAAAAGGATGAATCTTGTTTAGAATTTTTGAAAAAAGGAGTAAGAGAATTAAAAGAAATAGGAGAAGAAAAAGATGTTGATACTGTAATGATAGAATTTGTCCGAAAACACGTTCAAAGTTCTCAAAATGTTGAAAAGTTTTTTGAAAAATTAGAAATTAACCCCAAAAAACGTGATTCCAAAAAAATCGAAAGCGCAAAAAAATCTCTTGAAAATTTGAAAGAAATTTTCAAAAATGATAAATACATTGAAAAATTAAGCAAAGAAGAAAAAGATTTTTTAATCAATTTGGGTTTTAAAGTTTTTCAAACAGAAGTAGTTTATTCTTTCTTTTTAACAATTAAAAATATTAAAGTTAAAGAGTATTGGGCAGAAGGTTTAGTAATTTATCTTAACCCAGAAAGAAAAAAGAATCTTCCAAAAACCCATCGAGAATTTTTTGAAAAATGGTACAAAAAAATAGTAGAGTAAAAAATTTTTACAACAAATTTTATGCGACAATCACAATTGTTTATTAAAACTTCAAAAACAATTCCAAAAGAAGAATCAAAAAGCGCTCAGTTATTAATTCGAGGAGGTTTTATTGATAAATTAATGGCAGGGGTTTATTCTTTTTTACCTTTGGGGTTTTTAGTCTTGAAAAAAATCGAAAACATTATTCGAGAAGAAATGATAAAAATTGGGGCCCAAGAAGTTTTACTTCCTGCGTTACACCCAAAAGAAATTTGGGAGAAAACTGATAGATGGAAATATCCGGAAATGTTCAAATTAAAAGATAGAAGAGAGAAAGAATATTCTTTAGGATGGACCCACGAAGAAATAATTTCTTTTGTCCTTTCAAAGTTTGTTCACTCTGTCAAAGACCTTCCAGTGGCGGTTTTTCAAATTCAAACTAAATTTAGAGATGAGTTAAGATCTAAGGGGGGGTTGCTAAGAACGAAAGAATTTATTATGAAAGATCTTTATTCTTTCCATGAAACAGACGAAGATTTAGACAGATATTATGAAATAGTAAAAGAAGCTTATTTTAAAATTTTTGAAAGATGCCAAATAAAAGAAAAAACTTTTTTGTGTTTGGCGTCAGGAGGTGCTTTTTCAGAATATTCTCATGAATTTCAGACAGAAACAGAAAGCGGAGAAGATCTAATTTATCTTTGTGAAAATTGTAAGTTAGGAGTTAATAAAGAAATAATTCAAAAAGAAAAATATCAATGTCCACAGTGCAAAAGAAAAATTTCAAAAACTTTAAAAACTATTGAAGTAGGAAATATTTTTAAATTGGGAGACAGGTTTACGAAACCCTTTAATTTGAAAATTAAAAATAAAGAAGGCAAAGAAAAATTTATTGTTGAAGGATGCTATGGAATTGGTCTTCCGAGATTGATGGCAGCTATAGTAGAAGTCCATCATGATGAAAGGGGAATTTTATGGCCAAAAGAAGTCGCTCCTTTTTTAGTGCACTTAATTCCTATTGAAATGACAGAGAAAAAAATAATAAATAGCGCAGAAAAAATTTACAAAAATCTTTTGAGAAAAAATTTTGAAGTTTTATACGATGATAGAAAAGAAAAAAGCGTTGGAGAAAGATTTTACGATGCAGATTTAATCGGAATACCTTATCGCGTAGTAGTGAGTAAAAAAACTTTACAAAAAGAATGCGTGGGGGTAAAAAGAAGAGATTCAAAACAAGAAAAATTAATAAAAATTAAGGACTTGATAAAATTTTTAAAAAGTGGAAAAATATAAAATAAAAAAAGCGGGCGTAGTATAACGGCTATTACGCTACCTTGCCAAGGTAGAGAAGGGGGTTCAATTCCCCTCGCCCGCTCAAAAACTCCTTGTTTTTTTATTCTTTTTTTGATTAAATTTTTGAGATGGAAATTCAGGTCTTAATTTTGTTTTTGATTTTTTTAAGTTTCATTTTTTGGTTTGAAGATAAAAGAAAAAAAGAGCAAAGAGAAAGAGAGGAAATTTTAAAAAAAGAAATTCAAGAGATAAAGGAAAAAATTTTAGTTCAAAGTGCCTTACAAGAGAGTTTGGAAAAAACAACGAAAGAAATGCACAATTTAAGCAGGGATCTTTTAGAGGAGGTGAGAAAAAGAGACGAAATGCGTAAAGAAAAAGAAAAGGAATTTTTTGAAAGAATCAAGAGGTTGGATCAGATTTTAACTGGTACTACAAGCAAAGGAAGCTCTGGAGAAGAAATTTTGAGAGAGGCGTTTAAAAAACTTCCACCTGAAATGATCGAAACTAATTTTAGAGTGGGAGGTAAAGTAGTAGAGTTTGCTTTACTTTTACCAAACGGGAAAAGATTGCCTATTGATTCTAAATGGCCTGCTTCAAAGTTAATTTTAGAATTAGAAAAAGAGGAGAATGTTGAAAAGAAAAAAGAAATAATTGATGAAATTGAAAAAGAAGTGATAAAAAAAATAAAAGAAGTAAAACAATATATCGATCCTGACCTTACTTGGTCTCAAGCTATTGCAGCAATTCCAGATTCAGTCTACAATCTTTGCTATAACGTTCATTCTTTTGCACGAAAAGAAAACGTTATTTTAATGCCGTATTCGTGGGTTTTACCGCTGCTTTTATACATGTATAGATTACATTTACAATATGCGGTTTCAATCGATTTTGAAAACCTTAAAAATTATTTAATGTTGATTTCAAAAAACTTAGAGGAAATGGAATCAATTTTAGAGAATAAAATTTACAAAAGTTCTCAAATGATTTCCAATGCGTATTTAGAATACAAAACAAAAATTTCCCAAATCCGAAATTTTGTAAATCAAATTTCTTTAAAAGAAGGTCAAAAAGAAAAAATGCCAAAATTAAAAATATGAAAGCAGTAATCAAAACAGGAGGAAAACAATATTTGGTCAAAGAAGGCGACAAAATAAAAATCGAAAAAATTGACAAAGAAGTTGGCGCAGAAATTGTATTCGACCAAGTTTTACTTTTGGAAAAGAAGGAAGGCGAAATCAAGATAGGGCAACCAATTTTACCAAATATGAAAGTTTTGGGAAAAGTAATTTCTCAGGGGAAAGGAGAAAAAATTACAGTATTAAAATATAAGCCAAAAAGGAGATATAGAGTTAAAAGGGGACATCGGCAAAGATACACTGAGGTAGAAATTGTAAAAATTGAAGGTTAAAATTCTCGGCTATGAAAAAATTTTTTGTTTTGACGACCCTTCTTTTTAGTGGCTTTCTTTTTTTAAATTTTTTACCAAAAGAAATTTTAATCAAGGACTCAAAAAATTTAACCTCTTTTGCGCAAAAGAGATTAAAAGGTTTTATAAAAAAAGAAAATTCACATTTCTTATCTTCTTTTTTGTCGGAAACAGAAAAAGAATTAATTGCAGAGAAGCTAAATTTTATTAAAGTTGATCTAAAAGAATTTCAAATTTATCTTTATAAAGATGGAGAAATTTTTAAAAAATTTCCTATTTTATCAATTGGAGAAAAAGGAACTTGGGGACAAACTCCTGTAGGATTTTTTAAAGTTTTATCGAAAACCGATCTTGCTTTCTCTCAATCTGAAGGACTTTTTATGCCTTATGCTATTAACTTTTGGGGGAAATATTTCATTCACGGACCTCCCTATTTTCCAGACAAAACTCCTTTTAATTCTCAATTTTCTGCAGGCTGTATAAGACTAAATTTGGAAGATGCAAAATTTGTTTTTTCTTTTGCAGAAATTGGAATGCCAGTTTTAATAGTGGATAAAGAATTCGAAAAAGATAGCTTTTCTTATCGAATAAAAAATCAACCAAATTTGGATCTTTCAGCTCAAAGCTATTTGGTGGCAGATTTAGAAAACAATTTTGTGTTTTTACAAAAGGATATTGATAAAAAAATGCCCATAGCTTCCGTAATAAAATTGCTTACAGCTTTGACGATAGTAGAGAACGTAAATTTAAAGAAAAAAACGTACCCTTATTTTCCTTACAAAGAAAAATTAGAAAAAGAAGGATGGTTCACACCTCATTTAAAAGAAAACCAAAAATATTCTGTGATCGAACTTTTGTATTTAGCTTTAATTCCTTCTGCAAACGATGCTGCTTTCACTTTAACTCAATTTTTAGGAAAGGAAAGGATGATCGAACTTATGAAAGAAAGAGCGATTTCTTTGGGCATGGAAAATACAGAAGTTTTTGAACCTTCAGGCTTGGGGGAGCTTATAAATTCCAATGAAAATTTATTTTCTGCGAAAGATCTTTTTTATCTAATCCAATACATTGCTTTCGTCCGGCCTTTATTACTTGAAATTACAAAAGGAAAAGAAGCTCAAAGTTTTGGGAAAATTTCTTTTGATATTTCGAAATTAAAAAATAAAAACATGTTTGAAAAAGAAGAAAATTTTTTGGGCGGGAAAACAGGGTACACAAAAGAAGCTAAAGATTGCGGAGTTTTTATTTTCAAAATCAAAAACAAAGAAGGAAAAGAAAGAAAAATTGCTATAATTTTGTTGAAAGCTACATCATTAAAGGGCGATGTAGAAAAAATTTTGAGTTATTTGAGAAAAGAGTATTTTGAATAATCTTTTGAAAAATGATAAAATTTAAATAAAAAATGTTGACCAAAGAAGAAATCAAAAAAATTATTCCTTACCAAGAACCTTTTTTGTTTGTGGATCAAGTTTTAGAAATTAAAGAAAACGAAATTTCAGGTTTTTATCAAACTTCTCCTGAGGATTATTATTTCAAAGGACATTTTGTTGATTTCAAAATTATGCCAGGAGTTTTAGTAGTGGAGGCTATGGCGCAATTATCAACGATTCTTTTAAGAAAAAAAATTGGAGAAGATCATAAAGATTATCATTTTTTAGCCTACGATGTAAAATCGGTCCAATTTTTAAAGCCAATTTTTCCAGGAAACAGGATTGACATAAAAGCTGAAGTTCTGGCGATTTATCAAGTTCCAGATTCTGAAACAAAAATTGCAAGAATAAAATCTCAAGCTTTTGTTAATGATGATTTAAAGGTTGAGGCAAGGTTTTCAGTTGTAATTATTAAAAAAGAAAAATTTGCTAAAAAATATGAAATTTGAAGAAAATAGAATTTGCCAACTTTTAGGTATTAAATATCCAATAATCCAAGGGGGAATGGCAGGAATTTCAGAATCTAGTTTAGTTTCTGCAGTTTCTAACGCAGGAGGTTTAGGGGTAATTGGTTCTGGTTTAATGCCTCCTTCTTGGTTAGAAAGAGAAATTAAATTGACAAAAGAAAAAACAAAAAATCCTTTTGGAGTGAATTTGTTTATGCAAAATCCAAAAGTTGAAGAATTGGTAAGAGTTTTAATGAAAGAAAAACCGCCGGTTGTTTTTACGGGGGGAGGAAATCCTTTGCCAGTTTTTCCTTACTTGAAAATGGCAGGAATAAAAGTAATTCCAGTGGTACCTTCGCCAAGATTAGCAAAAAAAATGGAGGATAACGGTGCCGATGCAGTAGTTATTTCTGGATGGGAAGCAGGGGGGCACGTGGGAAAGAATACGTTGTTTTCGCTTTTAATTGAGACAAAAAAGATTGTGAAAATTCCAGTGATTGTTGCAGGAGGAATTTATGATGGAAAAACGGCAAAGTCTGCATTTTTGTTGGGAACAGAAGGAATCCAAATAGGAACTAGGTTTTTGGCGTCGAAAGAATGCATTGCTTCGGAAGCTTACAAGAAAAAAATTGTCGAGGCGACAATGGACGATATTGAAGTGATTTTGTGGAATACAGGGCATCCAATAAGAGTGATAAAGAATAATTGGTCAGAAAAAGTTAAAAAAATCGAAGAAAAAATTTTTCCAGAAGAAATTAGAGCTGAAAAAATTGCTGGATCTTTAGGAGGGCAAAACGTTGATGATATTCCGCTTTTGGCAGGTCTGTCTGCTGCAGGAATTTCAGAGATAAAAAGTTGTGCAGAGATTATTGAAGAAATAGTAAAAGAACTAGAAAATTTGTAAAAAGTTACTCTTTTTAGTTTAAAAATTCTCAGTTTTGAGAAAAAATTTTTTAATTTGCGGAGGGGGTGGGATTCGAACCCACGCGGGGAAAATCCCCACCTCATTAGCAGTGAGGCGCAATAGCCACTATGCGACCCCTCCTTGTCGCCTCGCTTTCGCTCGGCGACCTAAGGGGAAACCGAGGTTTCCCCCTCTGGCGTTCGGTTTTCTCCGCTTTAGCTACGAAAACCTCGCTGTACCCCTTTCCTATAAGGTAATTCCTTCTATAGCGTTCAACTATTTTGTAAACAAAATCGACTCGCTGTCACCCTTTCTCTTTTAACTTTTACTCTTGCGACCCAGAGGGGAGACACCTTCGGTTTCTCCCCTCTGGCGATCCCCCAGATGTATATCTGGGGGGATTCGCTGTCACCCCTCTTCCAGCTTCCATCTTCCTATTTTTCAATTTCTAATTCCATCAAATAAGCGTTCTCGCCAGTAGAATAAAATTTCTTCTCCAATCTAACAATATTAAACCCAAATTTTTGATAAAAAGCAATAGCTTTAAAATTGGTTTCTCTAGTGTGCAAGTAAATTTTTTTCAAATTTTCCTTTTTAGCTATTTCAATCAATCTTTTCATAATTTCTTTTCCAATTCCTCGATTTTGCATTTCTGGTGAAACTGCAAGAGAAAAAATCAAGCCTTGTTCTTTTTCTTTTTTTAAAATTCCGTATCCCAAAATTTTTTCTCTTTCTTTTGCTACAACGAATCCTCCCGGAAACTCTCGCCACAAATTAAAAAGAGAATTCTTTGAAAACCTCTGTTTATTCTCAAAACATCTTTCTTGAACCTCCATTACTTCCTCGATTTCCTTTTCTTCTTTTAAGTTTCCAATTTCAATCATTTTAAACCTGGTGCGGACGGTGGGATTCGCACCCACACGGGGTTTGATCCCCACAAGCCCCTCAAGCTTGCGCGTCTTCTAATTCCGCCACGTCCGCTCCTATACTTTTTATAGTTTAATGATTTCAAAAAATCAATACCTTAATAAAATCAGATCGTTTTTTAATTTCAACCCTTTTTCGGTAATTTTGTAATTTTCATCACAAAAACCATTACTTTTGAGCCAAGATTTTATTCCGGAAGTAGGATAATAATTCTCTATTAAAAATTTAACCGTCTTAACTGTTTTTAATCTTTGAAATAGCGCTTTCCTTCTTTTAGGATAGAGGATAAAAATTTTATCTCTTAGGTAAGAAAAATTCTTTAAAATCTCTAAAACACCAATCCTTAAAGAATGTTTATTTTTACTTTCTTTCGTAAGTTTAAAATTTATGGGAATAATTTTTAAAATGCTTTCTAGGATAGAAACGTCTTTCTCATTGGTAGAAATAATTATGTGTCCACGCCCCTTAGCTGATGGACTGTCGTCTCCTTCCATTACTCCACAGATGAAATCTATTGCTAAATTTTTATCTCTTTTAGCCAAAATTTCTTTTACCAATAAACTCAATAAAGAGTTATAAACATCTAATAAAATTTGCCTATGTTCTTTAATAACTAAAGTACCGTATTCGTTCCATTTTAACTTTGATTTACCACTTGATTTTCTTATCCTGAATTTATTTACTTTTACACCAACTTCTTTTTGCCAAACATTAGCTAAATTAGTTTTCACTTCGTTTTCTTCAAGATTGTGAATATTGGTGTAAGAAATCGTAAATTCTGGTTTCGCATCTTTAATCAAAAAATTATGCATTTTCAAATAATACTTTGCTTGTTCAAAAGTGGAAGCACAAATTGCCCAACTATTTCCTTTTCTTGTACCATCGGCAAAATAAGCTCCCAAGTAAAATGCTAAATCCGATAATTTAAAATTTGTATTAATAATAGCTGAGAGCTTGTTTCCTTTGAAAATTATTGTTGAGTTTTTATCAAGAAAAGCATAGTGCATTCCGCAGAAAAGTTGAGCTATTAAAGGATTCATCTTTCCTTTTTGAGGTTTAACTGGAAGAGTTTCAATATTGAAGATTAAATTTTTACCATGGAGCTTTTTATCTACATAACACATAAATTCTTTCTTTTTTCTATTTGGCCTTGAATAAAGATAAATTTTAACATACTTTTTGTAAACAACTTTACCATTCTCAAAAGCTTTAATAAAAATAATACTATTATCTTGAAGGAATTTACTTTTTGCAATTTCACCGGGAATGTAGACTCTTCCATTGGAGCCAACCGGAGCGTAAAACCCTTCGATTTTATTCAATTGAACTTTTATTTTTTTATTTAACAAATCGTTCTCTTCCATTATACGCCGAGGAATGTATATTCCTAATCTTTCGTTATGTTTCACTACCTGAGAGAAAAAATAGATCCGAGGATATATTTTAACTTTTACTTTTGTTTTTAAATTAATCAAAAGAGATTTATCTTTTGGTATGTAGAAAAAACCGGCTCCTCTTTTATTTCCTTTTCTAACACGGGAAATAAATTTAATCTCCATATTTTCTAATTTATTTTACTCCACCGTGACCGATTTTGCCAAATTACGACAAAAATCGGGATCTCTGTCAAGTAGAACCGCCATATAATAAGCAAACAAATGCAAAGGAATTACAGAAAGTATTGGGGTTAACATTTCTAAAGTTTTAGGAATGTAAATTACATCATCGACTAGATTTTTGATTTCTTCGTTCCCTTCTGTTGCTATCGCGATTACAGGACCTTTCCTTGCTTTGATTTCTTGAATGTTTGAAACCATTTTATCGTAAACTGAATCTGAAGGACAAATAGCAACAGTAGGAATGTTTTCGTCAATTAATGCCAAAGGACCGTGTTTTAATTCTCCTCCAGGATAAGCTTCAGCATGCAAATAAGAAACTTCTTTTAGTTTTAGAGCACCCTCGAGAGCTATTGGGAAATTGTATTTTCTTCCAATGAAAAAGAAATTTTTAAGGTCCTTGTATTTTTTTGCTAATTTTTCAATTTCTTGAGCTTTCTTTAAAGTTTTTCTTGTCAAGTTTGGAATTTCCGCTAATTCAGAGACAATCCTTTTTCCCATTACCAAGCTCATTTCCCTTTGCCTTCCAAAAAATACTGTTATCATTACTAAAACCGCTAATTGTCCCAAAAAAGCTTTTGTTGAAGCTACTGCTACTTCAGGGCCAGACCTTGTGTAAACTCCAGCGTCAGTTTCTCTTGCTTGAGAAGAGCCAACGACGTTTGTAATTCCCAAACACAAAATTCCCTTTTTCTTTAATTCTCTCAAGGCTCCTAAGGTATCTGCAGTTTCTCCTGATTGAGAAATAAAAATTGCGCAAGTTTTTTCATCTAAAACTTGTTTTTGATACTTGAATTCAGAAGCAATCTCTGCCTTAGCTTCAATTTGAGCGTATTCTTTAAACATTATTTCTCCAACTTTTGCTGCATAAAACGAAGTTCCGCAGGCTACTAAAATTATTTTTTCTATTTTTTTTAATTTTTCTTTTACGCTTTCTAATCCTCCCAATTTCACGTTTCCTTCTTCTGGTATTAATCTTCCTCTGATTGCGTTCTCTACTGCTTCTGGTTCTTCAAAAATTTCCTTTAGCATAAAATGCGGATATCCTCCTTTTTCTGCTTGCTCTGGCGCCCACTCAATCAACTGAATTGGCTTTTCCTTTAGAATGAAAAAGTCATCAGGTTTTAATACCGCAATTTCTCCATCGTCTAAATTTATAACTTGTCTTGTTCTAATTAAAATTGCGTTCGGGTCTGAAGCTACTAAAAATTCGTCTTTGTTTATTCCCAAAAGCAAAGGAGAAGAAAATCTTGCCGCAACGATTTTTTGAGGGTCTTTTTTTGAAATCACTGCGATGGCATAAGCTCCCCTAATGTCTTTGATCATTTTTCTCACCGCTTCTTCTAAATTTCCATTAAAATATTTTTCGATTAAATGCACCATAACCTCGGTATCTGTTTCAGAACTGAATTTATGCCCCTCTTTAATTAGCTTTTCCTTCAATTCTTTATAATTTTCAATTATTCCGTTATGGACTAAAAAAATTTCCTTTTTACAATCAAATTGGGGATGGGCGTTTTCAATTGTCACTCTTCCATGACTTGCCCATCTTATGTGTCCTAATCCAATGTTTCCTTCTATTTTTTGACCTGCCAATTTTTTCTCAAGATTTTCCAACTTTCCTATTTCCTTAATTAAAAAAACTTTTTCTCCTTTAAAAACGACAACTCCACTTGAATCGTATCCGCGATAGCTTTCTCTCCTCAATCCTTCAATTAAAATCGAAAAGGCTTCCTTTTTCCCAATATACCCAACAATTCCGCACATTTTAAATTAATTTTTTGATTTCTTTTACAATTTTTTCAAACTTTATTTCTTTTTGCTTTCCAGTTTCCATATCTCTCAAAATCGCAATTTTTTCCAAGGCCTCTTTTTGTCCTATTAAAATTACATACTTTGCTTTGATTTTATCTGCCAATTTCAATTGAGCTTTTAAAGAATCCTTTCCCAAACTTTCAAAAACTTCAATTTTATTTTCTCTTAATTGTTGGCAAATTTTTAAAGCCCACTTTTTGCCTAGTTCTCCAATTTGAGCGACAAAAATTTTTGGAAATTTTTCTTTTGGAACAAAAATTCTTTTTTCTTTCAAAATCTCAACAATTCTTTCTACTCCTCCTGCTGCTCCTACTGCTGGCAAATCTTTGTTAGCCAAAATTTTTCCCAAACTATCGTACCTTCCACCAGAAATTAAGGCCAAACCAGTTTCTTTATCTTGAATTTCAAAAATAGTGTTAGTATAGTAATCTATCCCTCTTACCAAAAAAGGATCCAACTCAAAAGGAATTTCTAAAAATTCTAAAGTATCCAAAACTTTAAAAAAGTGGCTTTTGCATTCTTCACAAAGATAATCTAAAATCTGAGGAGCTTGAGAAACAATTTGTTTGCATTTTTCGTCTTTGCAATCTAAAATTCTTAAAGGATTCCTTTCCAACCTTGTTTTGCAATTTTGGCAAAGTCCTTTTTTTCTTTTTTTCAAATAATAAACTAAACTTTTTTTGTAATATCCTCTACAGCAGCTGTTTCCAATCGAGTTTATTTTCAGAACAAAGTTTTCAATTTTTAATTCTTTTAAAATTTCCAAAGAAATTAAAATTACTTGAGCGTCTAAAATGTAATCTTTTTCGCCCAAAATCTCGAAACCAAACTGCCAAAATTGGCGATACCTTCCTGCTTGAGGGGTTTCGTGGCGAAAAAAAGGACCAAAGTACCAAAGTTTAACAGGTTGAGGTAATTCTGAAAGTCCATTTTCAAAATAGACTCTTACTACAGGTGCTGTTCCTTCTGGTCTCAAACAAAGATCATCCCCGCCTTTCGTTTTAAAACAATACATTTCTTTTTCTACAATATCGGTGTTTTCACCTATTCCTCTTTCAAAAAGTTCTCTTTTCTCTAAAATTGGAGTTTCTATTCTTTCAAAATTATTCAATTTTGCGATCGCAGATACTACATTAAAAACTTTTTGAAAATACTCCCAATCTTGATCCAAAAGATCGTGCATTCCCTTGGGTCTTTGAAATTTTAAATCTGCCATTTATTTTTTATTGAAAGAAAAAGGCTTCAATTCTTTGTGGGGGGAAAAGTCGTAAAACTACCCTTCCTATAATTTCTCTTTTTTTAACTTTTCCAAAGTATCTTGAATCTAAAGAATGGGCTCTGTTGTCGCCCAAAACGAAAAATTCTCCTTTTTCGAGTTTAATTTTCAAATCGCCAAAAATTGAATTTGAAGAATTTTTTTCAGAATAAACTATTTCTCCTTTTTCATTTTTCACCAGCAATTCTTCTTCTTTAATTTCGACTTCTTCTCCTGGCAAAGCAATCACTCTTTTTATGAATTTTTGTTTTTCATTTTGAGGATATTTAAACACGATTATTTCTCCTCTTTTTGGGTCCCTGAATCGATAGGTTATTTCGTCTACTATTAAATAATCCCCAGTATAAAAAGAAGGTTCCATCGATTGGCCTTTAACTAAAAAAGGTTGAAACAAAAAAGCTCTAATAGGAATAACGACAATTAAAGCTAACAAAAAAGTTATCAAAAGCTCTTTAATAAAATCCAAAACCATGAAAAATTTTTTTATTTTATCAAATTTTGAGTAAAATTTCAATAATGAAGGTAATTTGTGGACTAGGAAACCCGGGAAAAGAATTTAAATTTACAAGGCACAATTTAGGATTTTTAGTTTTAGATAATTTTCAAAAGGAAAATTCGTTTCCTGATTTTAAATTTTCAGAAAAATTTTTAGCTGAAATTTCGAGAAAAAAAATCAAAGAAACAGAAATTTTACTTTTGAAACCTCAAACTTTCATGAACAATTCTGGTAAAGCAATCAAAAAAATTTTCTCAAATTATAAAATCGAACCTCAAAACCTTTGTGTAATTCATGATGATCTAGATTTGCCATTTGGAAAAATAAAAATTTCTTTTAAAAGAAACTCTGGAGGGCATAAAGGAGTTCAATCTATTATCGATGAAATTTTAACGAAAGATTTTTGGAGAATAAGAATTGGAATAGGAAAGCCAAAAAACAAAAAAATAAAAGAGTTTGTTTTAGAGAAAATTGAAAAAAAAGAAAGAGAAAAATTAAAAGAAATTTTAAAATTTACCAACGAATTAATAAAAATTTGGATTGAAAATCCTCAAAAAGCTCAAGCCTTGGTTCCTTCTTTTTCTTTCTCTGGTGATTTTAAAAACCCTTCTAAAAATTCCCAATAGTGCGGAACAATTCTCAAAATTTTATCAATGATTCTTTGTCGCTCTTCTTTAGTTTGAGCTTTTTTTAACCTTTCTTTTAATTTTTTAATTTTTTCTCTCCTTTTTTGTTTTTGTCTAATTTTAAATCTTCTTCTTTTTGGCGATTCCTTCCCCATAAATTAAATTTTAAAAATTTTAATAAGTTTTTCAACTGGAGAAAATAAATTCTTCTTAGTAGAATGATTATAAAAATAAATATTGAAAAAATTAAAAATGAAAAAACTTTTGGATTCAAAATAGTTTCTTTCAAGCTTGCAAGGAATAAAGAGGGGAAATTTTGAGAGAAAATTTTTTGTTCTGGTTTTTTCTCTTTTTCTTTTCTTTCATTTTCTTTTGATGGTGCGCTTTCTTTTGCGGGTTCTTTTTCTTTTTCTGGTTTTTCAATCTTTAAAATCTTTGTTATTTTTTCAACTTCTTTTTCTTTTGGTTTTTCGAAGATTTCTTTTTCTTTTAAGGGAGTGTCTGCGATTTCTTTTGCTTTTTCTTCTTTTTCTATTCTCTCTTTTTTCTCGATCTCTGTTTCTTCTTTCTTTTCTTTTTTCTCATAAAAAGCAATCTTTCCACCAGAGAAATTTTGAGAAGGTAAAACTTTCAAAGTAAAAGTTGAAAAAGAATC
>Ga0080004_1119547_pt1 | contig 41032 bp, 47 predicted proteins | sample WasSprMetagenome_FD_69207 | JGI IMG/M metagenome (GOLD analysis project Ga0080004, IMG submission 69207) | Sulfidic aquatic microbial communities from Washburn Spring, Yellowstone National Park, USA - WS (SPADES assembly) (version 2) | ecosystem: Environmental > Aquatic > Thermal springs > Hot...
TCTCAAGTCTATATTGAGGTCTTTCGCTAGTTGCGGGTCTATAGAGACTTCAAGTACATCTTCGAGTAAGAGAGCCACTAGCATTTTACGCTTAAACACTAACTCGTCAATGAGAGACTTCGCGAGTTTCTCATCTTTAACCGGGAGCTCCAAGACCAGTGTGCGTAGACCGCATATGTCGATCGAAGAGCTCTCAGCTTGAGCCACGAGAGATCTCTCTACAAACTCTCTATACTTACCTATGAGGTTTGAGAGCTCTTGGTTGTCATCAATGAGTTTTTTAATAGAGGCTACTAGGTCTTTACCCTTCGCTCCGACCAAGCTTGCTACTTCCTCGGTCTGCTTCTCTAGAGTCTTGATGTATTCAACGAGGCGTGGTCCAGCTATAAACTCTAATCTTACGACGCCGTCCTGGATCCTCTCGTAGTTTATGATCTTTATTCCTCCAACTTCAGCTGTGTTAAATAGGTGTGTTCCAAAACACGCTTGAGCGTCCCAGCCAGGTATCTCTACAATTCTAAGTTTCTCTGCATATACAGCACCACCTTGATGAATCTTCACTCCATGAATCTTCTCAGCTTCAAATCTATCAAGATATGTAAACCTTAATGGTAGTCGACTATCGACTATCTCGTTGGCTACGCGCTCAATTTTCTCAACAAGCTCCGGGGTTAGCGGCTTGTGATGTGTAATATCCAGCCTCGCTTTATCAACAGTTTTCTCTGCGCCAGCCTGCCATACATGGTCGCCTAAGACTCTCCTTGCAGCTGCTAGAACTATATGAGTCGCTGTGTGGTGTCTCATAAGTGTATATCTCCTGTTCCAGTCTATCTCGACTACGACGACGTCTCCAGGCTTAAACGAGGGCTGACGATCAAGCACGTGGACGATGACGTTGCCAACTTTACCAACAAATACCAGTTTATAAGCGTCGTCTCTAAATCTTATATAGCCCTCATCGTGGTCTTGTCCACCAGCCCAGGGGTATGCAACGGTCTTGTCGAGAACAACATAGTTTCCATATACGCCGAGAACTCTCGCCTCGACTCTAGTTGAATAGGGATCTTCGTGGAAGACCCTTTCAGTCTCGCGGAATTCGCTAGCCCACTTCACCACGTCTTCGGGTAGTTCTCGCTCCTTGATCTTCACTAGCTGAGGTGGTGATGAGTGGCGCTTAGCTATCATTGAGTAGAAGTCTCTTGGTATATGAACTTCTATACCAAAGTGTTGAGCTCTTTCAGCTATGAGCTCTGGTGGAATTCCATGAGAGTCGTAGAGCTCTATTAGGTCATCTAAGCCGATCACACGCTTCTTCCTGAGTAGTTTATCAACATACTCGACACCTCTCTGCATAGTGTTGATATATCTAGCCGTCTCGGTCGCCACGACGTCTAGTATGTAATCTCTATGCTTCTCGAACTTGCCATATATGTAGTCGCCACGCCAGAAAGAGATCTGGCGATCAAACAACTCTAAGACAACGTCTTGTAGCTTACCATAGTCTACTCGTAGCTTAATAAGGTTTCTAAGTAGCCTCCTCAACACCAATCTCGCCAAGTAGCCTTCTCCAGTATTCGATGGGACTATGCCGTCTGATAACATTAAGGAGAGCGTTCTAACGTGGTCTAAAGCGCTATACATATAGATCGAGTCTACGACCTCCTTCACGTAGTCTCTAAACTCGTGGGTCTGAAGGAGCTCAACAAAGTCTTCGACGCCAGCAACTTCTTTATCACTAAACGAGTACACGATCTTCTTAAGCGCCTCATATGGCGGCTCCTCAACGCTTAGAATGTTCTTGTATTCATCGATTAATTTACCATAGATAGCGTGAAAACCTGTTGGCGATTGTTGGGTTAACCACGCTATTCTCTCGATACCATAGCCGCAGTCAACTACTAGAACCGGGTTGAGCTCGTATCTTCCATTCACAACTTTATAAGCCATGTGTACCAGTGTCGCGACCTCCATCCCGTCGACGAGAACCTCTGGAGCTGGCCCAGCGTTGCCTCCTCCCTCCCACCACCCCTCTTTAAAAACGAGGTCGTCTAGGTCTACCCCCACCTCCTTTGTGAAGAAGTCTATGGTGTTGCTTAAGATACCCTCTGACCAGTATATGAACTTGCCAGGCTTGTTAAATGCGTGCATACCTCCCATTTCAAAACTCGATAAGTGTCTTCCGAAAGTCAAACCCACATTGTCAATGTCTGTGAGCCTGATGGACGGCTGGATTATAACTAGTGGATTATGTGGCGGCTCGACCAGCCCATCGGTAGCTTCCGGCTGAAACACAACTATAGACGCTATAGTCAGGTAGAGATCGTTTCTCCACTTAGCTAGGAGGGGGTAGGGGTCAACGACGCCGTGACCTCTGCTTTTCAGGAAACTAATAAACTTCTCTCTAACCTCCTGCACGCTTAAAGGACGCAAGCGCTCGTACTTCTTGTAGAGAAACTCATACTTACTACATGGCCTATCAGGGCAAGTCTCTCTTGGAACCCTGCTCCAAAAATACTCCCCACACACTTTACACTTATACCTCTGATACCCATACTCTCTCTTAAGGTACTCATAGTTAACCAGTTCTTGCAATTTATTACACCAGCGTTGAATTAGCTTTACATATATTAGAGGATTAAAGGGCTATTTTTAACTCACTTCAAAGGATAAACTTGGCTAAGACTTCTCTCCTTAAAGCACGAAAGCTAACCACTCCTCCACCTGAGAGGCGAGGCTTTCTAGCTAAAAAATAGAGTGTAAGCTCTTCTGACGAAGACCGCTTAGATGTTATCCAAATAGTGCTGCAAATCCTTCTGCTAGTGCCTCTTCACTCAACCCTTTCTCTTCTTCTTTCTTCTCTTCCTCCTTCTTCTCCTCCCTCCTAGGACGTTCCTCCTGTTTCTGTACCTGCGTCGTTAAGGGTTTGACTTCTAAGCCTAGTTCTGGTGCATACTTAGCTATCTCAGCAGCTAAGGCTAAAGCTCTCATGTGCGCTGTTCTCAGCACGTACGCGGCTGTCTCAGGAGTTATAAACCCAGCTTCGCTTGCGAGTGCCAACGCTTCGCGGTGAGCTCTCGAGATCACTACGTTTAAGACATTAGGCTCTGGTATCACTAACTCCACTGCGAGTTTAAATCCATCAAGAGCAGCGTGCTTTAATAGCTCTTCATATTCTGCGATATTTAATACCAACTTATCGGCTGGTATGATCAGATGCCCGTCTCGTCCACACTTAATTTTAACTCTTATCTCCTTGAGCGCTAAGCCGAGTTTTTGTAATAAGCTTGCAAGGTCTGCGCTCACCTTGTCGCCTGGTTTAGCAACGACGGTGTCTTTTGCAACGTAGATCACATTGGCTTGAACCTTTGTAGGTATCTTTAGTCTACTGAAGACACTTAACATAGGACCAGCCGGTATTCCTGTATTGCCTTCAGGTATAACGATCTCCTTATCTACAACCTCGCCAGGTCTATAGTAGTCCTTGGTGACAAAGTTCCTAACAATATCGGCGATCTCGAATACGTTCATATTTGTAAATAAAAGCATCACCTGCCCCGTCATGTAAGGCTCTAATTGCTCTCTTGGCAAACCTATAGATTCAAGCGCTTTTAGGGCGACCTTAGGTTTAACCACTTTCATAACAGCTACTTTATCGAGTTTCTTACGAAGCATTTGTATATGCTTAGCTGGAACATTAGTTAAATCTAAGACAAGGAACACTGGGTACTTCGTAGCGAGCTCTCGAATCTCCCTTGCAAGCTTCTCTTTCCACTCAGGGATCTTCTTGGCTCTACCAACAGCTTTAACGATACTCATAGATTACACCCCCTCTATCTCTACAAGTGAAGCTCGACTGGTATTCCCATAGTGGTTTTAAACACTATTTTAGCTATATTAGAGGCTCTCTCTGGCAACTTGCTTTCGATCGCTGATAAGACAGCTATGGCGTTTTCAACTAGGTCTTCAGGCTTCATGTCCTCTGTGCCTATCATTGTCATGATCACCGGCTGGTCTTTTATCTTGGCTAATACGGCATTCTTATACCTCTCTATAATGGGCCTAATCGCGCCTCCCGATGGCAGAGGGACAGGTAGCTTACCACGCGGGCCTAAAGCGGGACCCAGCACCCTTCCAGCAAGACCCATCAGGTCTGGTTTTACTAAGACCCAGTCGCACTCTGAAGCTATCTTCTTCGCTTGTTTCTTACTCATATCTTTCAGCTCGCTCCCCAATATAACCCTGTAAGCGCCGGCTTCTTTAGCTGTTTCAGCCATGTCGGGGTCTACGACGACGCACACCTTAGCCTCTTTACCACGTCCTCGAGGCAAGTAGACGACCTCTCTTATCTTAACTTGTTGCGACTTCAAGTCGATGTTGCGTAACACGATATTCATTTCTACGCTTTGTTTAAAGTTCCTCTCTCCTTTAAGTTGAATGGCTTTTTCAATGTATGATTTTAAAACATCCTTACTAGGGAGGCTCATAGGATCACCTCTTTTCCCACTCTTCCTCATACTTCTTTAGTACATCGTCGTAAAAACCTTGATCTACAAGTCTCGTAACCTCCTTTGGATCTTTACCATCAACTGTGATGCCAATAGACCTAGCGGTACCTAGAATGGTCTTTACAGCCCCCTTTAAAGTCTTGCTTGTCAACTGACTCTTCTTCATTATTGCAATTTTAACTATGTCTTCAAAAGATACATTACCGATCTTCTTATGTGCTGGGTCGCCTGTAGGCTCTTTAGCGCCTGCAGCTTTCATAAGTAGAGCGGTTGTTGTCGGTATTCCAACTCTCACTTCAAATTTACGAGTATCAACATCTATTTCGATTTCAACCGGTATTGGCAAGCCCTCATACTCTTTAGTAAGTTCGTTTATCTTATTGACAACCTCTACCACGTTGACTTTATAGGGCGATAGAGAAGGCCCAATAGGTGGGCCTGGCGTTGCCCGCCCTCCCTCTACAATGAACTTTAGCGTCTTCTTCATCACTAACCACCTTTTTTAACATAGCTAATTGGAATGGTGACCGGTATGGAAAACGTAGCCTCTAGTAAGTTAACTGTAAGAGTATTTTTGCTTTTATCTATTGAAACCACGCGCGCTTTCATGCCTCGGAAGGGGCCGCGAACTATCTCTACAACGTCTCCTACGTTGATCTCCTCTACAACCTCTCTAGGTTTCATCACGCTAAGCATGTCGGATAAAGGGACTTTAAGGATCTTCTGTGTAGATGCGTATTTGATATTAGAGAGTAGGCTATATAGTAGAGTCGGATTTTCGGCCTCGACGAACACGTAACCCCTTATGCCAGGAGGGATCAAGATGCTTCTGACACCGACGTTTTGACCTTTATTTACTAACTCTAACACGCGCCTCTCTAGAATAAAGGCGACGTCCAACTCTCTACCAGAGGTGGTTTTAACAGCGTATATTGAAACTTGCTCTGGTTTACTCATATACATCAACCTGGAAATGGAAATAGTAGTGTGTAAAAGATTAGTCTAATTACAAACGCTATGAGGCCTATAAGCGCGAAGCCTAAAAGCGTGATCTTGAGTAGCGCCATATACTCATCTCTATCTGGCTTACTAGATATTTGAATTATCTTCCTCCAAGCATCAACGAGTTCTCTTAAATTCAACGCTAAGCACCTACTCCTCTATGGGAAGCACTCTATCCAGGTATTCTAAGGGGTTAAAAGGCTTTAAATCGGTGTAGTTCTGGCCAACACCCACGAAGACTATGGGCTTGCGCAGAGCATAAACAAGCGATATAGGGACTCCACCCTCTTCATATGCATCAAATTTTGTAACAATAAACCCATCTACCACTACAGCCTCGTTAAAGAACCTCGCTTGCTCAACCGCGTCGTTCCCGGTCAAAGCGTCTACTACAAGTAGTTTAATATCCGGTCTAGAGACCCTCACGATCTTCCTAAGCTCGTCGATCAAGTCTACATCGGTGTGCATTCTACCTGCAGTGTCTATTAGAAGCACGTCGAAGCCTCTATTATGCGCATACTGGATTGCATCGTATACTACAGAAGCTGGATCAGCACCATACTTCGCTGTGAAGACCGGTACATTAATGCGCTCAGAGTGCCTCTTCAGTTGCTCCTGGGCAGCAGCTCTAAAAGTGTCGGCAGCGACCATAAGCGGTCTAAATCCGTGATTCTTTAAGTAAACAGCGACCTTGGCTATTGTAGTAGTTTTTCCAACGCCGTTTACACCCATGAACACTATTTTAAATGGTCGTTTAGACCTAGCAGCCTCTACAATATCTATCGAGCCGGCGGCTTTGAAGTAGCTATAGATGATCTCGCGTAGAGCTATAATCATAGATCTCCTATCTCTTACTTCCTTCCTCTCGATCTTCTCTCTTAACTTGCTTACAATATCCTCGGCGGCTTCGAAGGCAACGTCTCTACTGATCAACTCGAGCTTTAACTCTTCAAGTCTCTCTAAGAGCTTCTCTTTAGAAACTATGAGAGAAGAAGTTGAATCTATGAACTTTTTAAAGACCTCTCTAAGCTTAGAGAGCTTATTAAACAACTTCTACACACTACTTACTAGTTTTACCGGATTCTCTTTGAGCCTCAACAACTTGCCCGATTACTCTTTGAATCCCAATGTACTCCTCAGCTAGAGCCCTACGCCTAGCCTGTAGGGCATTAATGGCCTTTTCGAGAGCTTCAAGCCTCTTTCTAAGTATTTCAAGAGCCACCTCTCTCGTGGTCTTGAGGTAATAACCTAAACCTAAATTGACAAGTAAATTGTTATACCAGTTTTCTGAAATCCTCGCAGGGATCATCACGCTAGACAAGCGGTCAAGCACTATATACCCTTCACTAGGGGCATCTCCAAGGTTCTTTAACGTCTCTTGAGCTAGCTGGATCTCTCTATAGTGTGATAGGTAAGTGTTGATCGTTGCGTCTAAGGCCTCAATGCTCTCTTTAAGCTCATCAGCTCTAGCAATCAGCTCTTCAAGGGTAACTACGCGCTTTGTCTCGGGAGACTCTTTACTCAAGGTTTAACAACCCTCTCAAGCTTTAATAGTCGACGAACCTCCTCGCGAGTAGCTTCCTCTGGAGGTATCACTTCAATACTCTCAATCTTAATATGGTATCTTTTGAGCTTGTGTCTGCTTCCAAGCGTAGAATACACTTTTTCCAATGCTTCCTTTTCGCTCAGAGCTCTGACTTCTTGAGTAAATTTCTGCCACGTCGGTAGCCTATCGTGCCCTATTAACATACGACCAGTTATCCTATAGATCTTCACCTCTTCGCTCACTTTCTACCACCAAAACCCAGCCTTATACGAAGCACTTCAGGTCCTGTGGTATTTCCACCTACAACGACACCTTTATTATTTGCTATAATGCCGCTTTTAACATAGGGTACTCCTCCATTTACAGTAGCGTGTTCAACTGACACTCTATTGATGCTTTCTATCAATTTTATATCGTCCTCACTTGCATCTGGGTGTATAACACCTCCTTTATCATTTATGACTGCAACGCTTCCAGGTATGTCTAGGTTTACGAGCCGTACTTTGCAAACTTCGACTCCAAGTACGTCGGCTAATTTCTTCACTTCGCTATCTTCGAGTAGCGGGCTTACTATACAACCATAACTATTACACAACAAAAGGTTGCCTAGCGCTGTGTATTTACTGTTTAAAACCACCACTTCTAAGTCGATGCCATGCTCGCTGATAGCCTTCTTTAAAGTTGCAAGCTCATCTTCTTCAAATATTATGCGTGGAACTACGAGAGCGTTGTTATTTCCAGCTATAAACACCCCATTCAATATAGTGCCAGCTATCTTGAGGGGGATAGGCGTTACATTTAAGACGCTGTTCATCTCCGCGATATCGTCTTCAGCTATATTAGGCGGTATTATTAGCACTTTATCATTTGCAAATGCGTAGATCCCTATATTTGAGTTACCAAAGAAACTCATCTTAGTTATCTCAACCATCAAAAGCACCAGGTTACTTTGCAGAGATTATGTTAGACCTTGCTAAGAGCACTTTAGCTATTTTCTCTTCTTTATTAAACCTTATTTCAACAACAACTCTGCGAGGCGGCTTTTCGCGCCCCCTAGACCACACATACTTGTTGACTTCAGGGGATATTACAATCCTCTGTGCATCCTTGAAGTGGCGTTGTACATATCTCCTTATCAGTCTTATGGCTCTGTCAGCTCTATTCTTCCTCCTACCAAAATAGACCCTTTTTAGGGGGATCACATGAACTACTCTTTCGACCCCCCTTTCCTCGCTCATATCGACCACCTAGATGTTCTTTAACTTGACTCTTCTCCAGTGTCTGAGTCTAAACGGTCTTCTAACTCTAAGTCTAGTCTTAACCGTTACCCACACGGGGATAGGCTTGTTACTATTATGTGCGGCAGCAAGTCTAAGTTTTCGAGCTACATGTTTGTTCCTCGCCATACATGATCCCTATTTACGCTTAAAGGTAATTTTAGTCTCTTTATGCGTCTGCTCATATAGTTCAGATAGAAGCTTCTTTAAAAACTCATCTGTTACAGGGATGGGTATTTTGCCACTTTGAGCAAGCACCACGAGTTGCTCTTCTAACGCAGTTGCGAGGTCGGGCTTTACAAGCTTTAGGTTGTTGAGCCTCTCGCGGGCTTCAGGAGTTAATATGCGCCTGAGGACGGCCTCTATTATAGCTCTTCTCTGTCTCTCCTCCTCCATTTTCCTTCTAAGTTCAGCCATTTTACGCATTTTGATTGCTTCAAGCTCTTCATCATAGCCCTCGTATACGTCGTTCATGAAGCACCACTCACACCTAGCTTTAAGCGAATTGATGGAGGCGCATACTTAACCAGCTCTGGATTCTCTCTAGCAACCTCCATGAAGACGTTAAGTGCGATGCGATCGAGAAGGGCTCTACCCTGCGGTGTTAGTACTCTTCCCTGCTTAGTTCTCCTCACTAGCTGAGCTCGTTCAAGTTGCTGGAGTATCTTTCTTATCGCATTGCCAGGAGCTCTATAAGTCCTCTCAGGACGAACCCCTCGCCTCTTTCTACCCCCATACTCTCTCCTCAGCTCGCTCAATCCTACAGGTCTTCCTGCCTTGTAGAGCTTTCGCAAAATGCTAGCTGCTCTAAAATACCACCAGTCAGGGTTTTCTGGTGGTTTTTCTTTAAAGCAACCTGTTTTGACAAATAGAGCCCAGTGAGGGGGCCTAACCTCTGGCACGTTCTCTTTCAAATACCGTGCCAGCCTCTCTATGAGTCTATCAGCTGGAACTTCTAAGGCTGTAACCAACTCGAAACACCATATTCACTCTTTTTTACCCTAACTTCCTTTATAAACGCGGTTTTCAGAAAACAACTTTCATATGATACACGGTCGTGTAAGTTGCTTATTGGTGGAAGCTTCTAGATCTTCTCTCGTTATGCGCGGTAAAGGATTATTGTATACCCTCTTGTCTCATATACTCTTGAATTTGTGAGGTCAGCTATAGTCTTAGCGATAAACTCTACATCGTCTGTATAAGCCCTCCTAAAGGACTTCAAGACTCGTATTTTGACTACACCGTGCTTATCAAGTCTGTTCTTCACCTCGTTTATAAAGCCCTCGCTCAAGCCATTTTTACCTAGTTGTACATCGACTTTTCCAGCTACTCGCTCTTTGATGCTTTCTTTGAGGTCTTTATCATAAATCTTCTTGTCCACCCGCAAAGAAGACACCTATAGACAACTCTAGAGCCCTTCCCCTCACTCTTTATTCTAACTCTCAGAGTTAAACCCGGTATTAACGGTGCAAAACACCTTCTACAATAGCTCCTTTTATACTTTCTGGGAAGCTTGATCTGGGCTTTTCTAGCAATTTTAGTTGCGATTTCAACGTATCTTCTAGCGAGCTGTAGATCTCCACGTCGAGCTCTATCGTAGGCTAGGTTGAAGAGGATCTCGATCCTCTCTCGCGCTATCCGCTCTAATAGCTTCTTTCGACTAATCATACCGTGTTCACTATGAAAAACATTCCTACTCACTCGGTTATATAATGGAAGTTCGCATTATTAACTCTATGTGGAGGGCAAATGTTGAAACTACTATTGCTTGAAGCAGCTCTTGAAACCGTCCCCCCATCTATAGCTGGGCACTCAGCTGTGATCAAGACAGCGGCAAGACGTAGAAAGAAGCCAACAGAGATCTTGCTTGATAAGAGCTTACACTATCAAGCTATGAAGAAGCTACCGAAATTCGAGAAGAGAGGAAGACCCGACATAGTCCACATAGCGCTTTTAGAAGCCCTAGAAAGCCCTCTAAACAAGAAGAAAAAACTTGAAGTCTACATATACACTATCGAGGGGCACGCCATATTCATAAACCCCGCAACAAGGATACCACGAAATTACAATAGATTTGTCGGATTAATGGAGCAGCTATTTAAGGAAGGACAAGTTCCACCAGGCAGTAAAGAGCCTCTATTATACATCAAAACTATCAAGCTCGAAGATCTATTAAAAACCATTGGTGTCAGAGGATTACTGCTCTTAAGTGAAAACTGCGAATATAGAACACCACGCTCCATAGTTGAAAAGGCCATCAATGAAAACCTCGTAGTAGGTGTTGGCGCGTTTCCTCATGGAGACTTCGAAGAGGAGACACTTAGAAACGCCGATTACTGCTATTCAATATACCCAGAACCTTTAGCAACACACATCGTTATTTCGAGAATTTTAGGGGCTGCGGAGGTGCTTCTCGGTATTATGAGCTTATAAGGCGATCCTTCGCAGCGCTGGTATTACAACCTTTAAACCGATCACTTAGTTTTCTTTCAATGAACGTTTAACTGAATAGCTAAAAGAGTACTTAATAGATGTAATACCCTTCATAAAAAATCAGGAGTGGAATTGGTATGCAAGAAGCTGTTCTCCAAAAGCGCGATCCACTCGACGAGTTCGCCCAGTGGAATAGGCTAGATGTTAATGAAAATGCCAATAGATATCAGGGCCCTGGAAGCTTCTTCGCGTGGCTACTAGACTCTTACGCTGAGCGAGATGCGCTGAGTTTGCTTCCAAGTAGCATTTTAAAAGCACACCTTGAGGGGGTTATATACATACACAAACTTCCACATAGTGTTTGGATCCCCTACTGCACAGGTCATAGCATTGCAAGGCTATTAAAGAAGGGTCTTAGAACCCCCACAGTGGTGTCTAGACCTGCACGACACGTAGACACGCTTGTAGATCACATAGCAAACTTCCTCATTACAATGCAACACTATTTCACCGGAGCGCAAGCTCTCTCTAGTGTGGAGTGGTATGCAGGACCCTTCATTAGGAACGACAAGCCAGACGATAAGCAATTAAAACAACAACTACAGAGGCTTCTATTCAATCTAAACTACCCAACGAGGATCGGCCTTCAAACCCCATTCACAAACTTCACGATAACCATGGATGCCCCCAAGAAGATGTTAGAGGGAGACATGGCTATCTATGGAGGACAAGAGGTAGATCCTCTCGGAGAATACGAAGAAGAGGCTAAGAGGTTCTTCAAAGCTTTAGCGCGCCTCTACCTCGAAGGAGATGCGGTAGGGCAGCCTTTCACCTTCCCCATACCAACCCTAATGACGACGGCGAAGTGGATCTGGGAAGACCCTGAAATACATGAACTAGTCTTCAACGTAGCAGCTAAGCGCGGGAGCTTCTACTGGTTGAATACGAAGATGGTTGATCCAGATGCCACGTATGCCATGTGCTGTAGAATCGCTATCGATAAAATGGAGCTACTAGTCGCACATCAAAACGCGTTTAGATCTAGCTCGAAGTTTACACTTAGCTCTCTGAAGAGAGATGTCGAGGTGGCTAGAGAGGAGTATTGGAGGAGAGTAGAGAGACAGAGATTTGGTGGCCTTTGGGCGCTGCCTGATATTACCGGCTCTGTAAACGTTGTAGACGTCAATTTACCCAGAATCGCGCTCGAGTCTCAGAAAGAAGAATCTAGGTTCTGGGAGCTATACGATGAGAGATTAAAACTAGTCAAAGAGGCTGTTGACTGGTTCAGGCAGAGGTATATTAAGATAATGAAGCAGTATCCGAACTTCTACGCTATGATAATAGAGTACATGTCCGAGTTCCCAGCATCGCACTTCAACACCATTGGCATAATTGGACTAGCGGAGACGGCCGCTATACTAATGGGTGAGCCTAAGCTGTGGCTCGATGGCTCGAGGAAGGACTGGCTGAGAGCGGCTGACCTAATGGCTAAAATGGTCGAGTTTGCTACTAGCCGAGCCCGTGAGTGGATGAGAGAAGAAGGTGTTCCATGGAATGTTGAAGAGGTGCCAGGCGAGTCTGCTGCTCCAAAGCTAGCTCTAATGGATCTTAAGAAATACCCAGAACTTGCAGAGTACTTGCCAGCGGAGCCTCTATATAGCACTAGTATCGCGCCATACTACGCTGAGATGGAGCTGGCTGATAGGATAGATATTGAGCAAAGGGTGCAAAAATACTTCACTGGAGGCGTAATGATGCACATATTCCTAGGGGAGGAGCCAGACCCCGAGGCGCTTGCAAAGTTGGCTAAAAGAATCATGGAGACGGAGATAGTTTACTGGAGCTTCACCCCGGCAATAACACATTGTAATAGCTGTGAAGCCACGATAACTGGGCTCTACAGGTCGTGCCCCAAGTGTGGAAGTGAGAATGTAGATGTTTGGAGTAGGATAATAGGCTACTACCGCCCACTTAGAAACTGGAACCCATATAGGAGAAGAGAGTTCTGGCAGAGATATCACTACAAGCTTTAATACTCAGCACCCAGCTCCTTTTTATCCCCCCATCTAGTTCATAATCGGTGCATTCTGTGAAGATCTACGTAGCTGGGTGGAAGAGCGTATCTCTTGTAGACGTGGTAGGTCACGTAACCTTTACTCTCTGGACATGTGGTTGTAACTTGATGTGCCCGTTTTGTCATAATTGGAGGCTTGCCGAGCGGGATCCCGAGCTATGTAAGTGGGTTGAAGTTGACGAAGTGGTAGATGTAGCCTCTAGTAGCAAGTTCCTAGTAGACTACTTTCATGTAACTGGTGGAGAGCCTCTTATTCAATTTAAAGCTCTAATGGAGTTGCTGGAGAAAACACATAAATCAGGGCTATTAAATAGCGTAAACTCTAATCTCACAGCCCCCATACACTACTTAAAGCGGCTCGTGGATATGAACCTCGTAGATCACGTGGCCACAGACCTAAAGATCCCACCTGACGAGCTATTCGGTCTTCCCCCAAGGTCTGTTGGTGTTCTTTGGAGGAACTATGTTGAATCTCTTAAGCTTGTAAGTAGAAGGGGCATTCCAATCGAGTTGAGAATTCCACTACACAAGGGGTTGACGTTTGATGTTTTTAAGAGGTATTTCAGTGAAATCTCGTCTCACCTAATCACAGAGAACGTTACAGTAGTGCTTAATCAGCTCGTAGGCGAGCCATTCACACATCCTAGAAACCCCTCTTGGTGTAGAGAAAGATGTGGAGTCGGCGAAGAGGTGATTAAAGAGCTCGTCGAGTTCTTAAGCCACATGGGGTTTAACAGGATCGTGGTGAAGAGCGTCCCTGGGTTTGGCCAATGAAGCATCTTCCCGCAGTAAAACTACTCTACTATATGCGAGATGGAGAGAGGATAGTGGCGTCAAGCGCTAAGGCCACGTTGTCTCCACGAGAATTCAGCGACCTCTTTGAGGGCTTAAATGATGAAGATGTAGAGAGGTGGTTACGAGAACTTATCATCAGGGGGCATGGGAGCCCTCTAGAGCACAGCGTGTACATATTCGAAATAGTGTGTAGTAGAGTTTGTAGCCACCAGCTAGTTAGACATAGGCACGCGAGCTATACTCAGCTAAGCCAAAGATATAGCGATAAATATCTCAAGGGGTTAGTGGATCTAGCCGCGCAGAAGATCGGCGTGCCAAGGCCCTCCTCATACATAGAAATCGCCGACCTACTCGAGAGACTAGCACGCTCAGATCTTCCGCCTGGCGATCTTCTGGAGGTGGTCTCTGAAGCGTTCATCGTACCGCCAACAGTGTTAGAGAAGGAGGTCAGCTCTTACATAAGGTCGTTGTTAAGCTCAACGGCGATGTACTACAGGGCGCTTGCAGCTGGCGTACCATATGAGGATGCGAGATACCTTCTCCCTCAAGCTGTAAAGACGAGGGTTATAGTCTCTATGAATGCAAGAGAGCTTGTAGAGGTGTTTCTACCACTTAGAATGTGTTCGAGAGCTCATTGGGAAATCAGGCTGGTAGCTTGGCAATTGTGGAAAAGTCTTGTAGAAGTGCATCCAGAGATTTTCAAGTATGCAGGTCCAAGGTGTGTTTTATTTGAAAATAGATGTAGAGTTGAGCCATGCACGTTACTAGATTTCTTAGAGAGAAGGTGCTCATTTACAATCGAGAGGTGTCCAGAGAAGATCCCAAGAGATAAAATCAACGAGTGTTTAAAGAGCGCATATTTTAAAGTATCTACAAGCGCTCTTTAACGCTACTCTTTAAATTCGATTAATTTAGAAAGGTGAGTTTGGTGGGCTTATTTGATTTTGAGTGATTGGGATATAAGAGTGTATCTTGAGAAGAAGCTGCTTGTTATCGACCCATTATTTGACGACACTGTGAGAGAGAATGGTGTAGACCTTCGCTTCGGCTACAGGTTCTGTAGGTTTAAAGGTGGTAGCGTGGTTATAGATACGAAGTTGATGAACCTCCTCGAAGTGCTCGATTGCGTGGATGTCAGTAGAGATGAGGGCTTTGTTGTCAAGCCTTATGAGCACGTCTTGGCGACCACTCTAGAGTGGGTTGAACTACCACACGACTTAGTTGGATTAGTCAACTTGAGGAGCACTTTTGCAAGAGCCGGACTATACATACCGCCAACAGTGATTGACGCGGGGTTTAAGGGCAACGTAACGATCGAGCTAATAGGCGGGCCAAACCCGGTTAGAATCTACCCAGAGCAGAGGTTTCTACACGTAGTTTTCTTGAGAACCAGTAGTCCAGTGTACAGACCATACCAAGGGAAGTATCAGGGACAAGTAAGCGTCACACCACCTAAACCCGATTGAAGTGGTAAGAACATGCCGCCGCCGGGATTTGAACCCGGGTCACGGGCTCTCTTCGCCCAGTGCTCGAGAGGCCCGCATACTTGACCGGGCTATACTACGGCGGCGTCAATTAAAACTATCCTCTAGGTACCCCTTAAAAGCTTCACTGCTAGATCGCGTTATTAAGCCGTTCCGTTAATGAGATAGGTTGCGAGTTGTTTAAGCACTTTTAAGGCTGTGAGGAGTGTTTATAGACTCCTCCAAGATGTTGTAGTATCGATTTTGAAGCCAACGAGGTCTTGAGGCGTACGATCACCACCCAAACCCTAATTACCTGAAAGAGATAAGCGTACCTCTAGGCAATGGTAGTTTAGAGGGTTAAAGTCGTTAAGAGACAGATTGCGAGGGCTGAGAATCAACGAAAGAAGATGAAAAACCATGAATCATCATTTATTGAGAAACAGTAGTTCCTCTAAATCAACTAAACAAGACGATAAGCAGTATAGGTAAAGTATTTTAATCTAAACTGTAAAGATATATCATGAGAAAGGTGTGTAAAAGTGCCCACTCTTAGATCTGGACTTATACCTGCAGCTGTCTATGCAGATAAACTGAGGAGAGTACTATTTGGGCAGCTGAGAGACTTGGTTAAGAAGGATAAGGAGTTTGCTAGTAAAGTAGCATATTACTCAGCTCTACTCAATAGAGCACTATTTACGCTTCTAGTTGAGGAGTTAAAGGTGGATAAACTAGATGTTGTGAGGATCATTATAGATTACGATGTTAATGAAGAGAAGAAAGAGATCATTTGGAAGTGGGACTCGCTTAAAGTTGAAATATACAAACGTGTACCACCGGAAAGTTATGCAGAAAGCCTTAAAAATTTCATAGTAAGAGCACCCGAGTTGGCAATGGGAATAGTGCGCTATAATGTTGTCAAGCTCGGCGAAACCTTTGATGGAGACTTAGTATACACCATTAAAATAGATGAAAAAGAAGTTGGAGCAGCAATAGCTATTCAAGTAGATGAAAACACCGTTCTACTGAAAAAAGCAGCTGTTGTAGAGCCAACGGCGGCTATCTTCGAGAAGGTGAAATTAGAACTTGGAGGAAGATCTATAGATGATGTACTGAAAGAGCAGATTGGAGGAGTTATTCAATACGGTACTCACGTCTCATATGAGGAGGCATTAAAGGTCGTCAATGCTATTAGGACTAGAGTAGAAGCTAAACCAATTGAAAAACCACCAGAAATGGAGGGGGAGATTACCTAGCTGAAGATATTGAAACCCCCAAATTCTTACGTTTTTTATACCCCCTCCTTTCCTACTGATCTATCTCCTCTCTAATTCGCAAAAATATATACCTCCTATCTGGCATGCCCCTAATTGAAATATTTAGTGGGAGTTTACATAACTTCGTATAGGGGAGGGGGTAAAATTTATAAGTTTCCAAGGGGGATTTTATCGTGGTGAGCTCCATGACTACGCTTACTCAGCAAAAGAGCAAAGTGGTGGGGAGGCATGTTTATGGAGAGCTCTATGGGTGCGATCCAGATATACTTAGTAGCGAGGAATATCTCACCCGCATCGTTGTTGAGGCGGTAAAAGTTGGTGGTTTCACACTTCTCGATGTTAAAGCTTGGAAAATAAGCCCTGGCGTTAGTGTGGTAGCGATTATTCTTGAAAGCCATATTTCAATACACACGTGGCCCGAGTACCGCTTTGCAACGGTTGATGTTTATACGTGTGGATTAAAGGGTGATCCATACAAGAGTTTTATGTATATAGTTGAAAGCTTGAAGGCTCAAAGGTACACTATGAAGTATTCAAGTAGAAACTATGAGGAGCCAGAATGAAAAGCGATGTAGTTGTGGTGGGTGGAGGACCATCTGGATTACTCGTTTCAATGTATATACAAACTCGCGACGTAGTAGTCCTCGAAGAGCATAGTACTCCTGGGTTTCCACTCCACTGCGCGGGTGTCGTTGGCCACTACGTAGCTGAAGAGGTTAATAGGCTTTCAAAGCGTTTAATCGACGCACGTTATACCAAGGTGTACTTCATCTATCCAGGTGGAAAAACGTTATTGGAGTTTAAGCGGCCCGTAGCATACCACGTAAATAGACCGCTACTCGAAGAGATCTTATCAAGTAAAGTGGAGTCTATGGGTCACAAGATAGTTTTCAACATGAAAGCTAGGCCTTGGCTTCGTAGATCAGTAAAGACGCCTTCAGGGTGGATCGACTACGACGTGTTAATAGTTGCTGAAGGGGTCAACGGCGTCTTCCACAGAGCGTTTTGTGGGAAGCGGCAAGAATACTTAATGGGCCTACAGATAAGGGGGAGAGCGAGCGAGGTTGAGGAGGACGCGATCACAGTTATATATAGCGATGAAACGCCGGACTTTTTCGCATGGATCACCCCACTCGAAAGAGACTATGTGCAGATAGGCTACGCCTCTAGGGCTCCACGAAAAGAGAAGTTAGTAAAAATATGTGAGAGGTTTGCTGGGATCAAAGTAACTAGCATTGAAATAGCGTATGGTGGACTTATACCCACTAGTAAACCCATGAAGAACCCAGTCTTATACAAGAACATAGTGTTTCACGGCGATTCAGTGCCACTCACAAAGCCATACACAGGGGGCGGACTGTACTACATATTCAAGCTGTCACCTATTCTAGCAAAACATGTAGAAGAGAGCACGCTTGAAGATTACTTCAGGTCATATAAAGGATTTCTCCTTAAATCCACGATCGAGCACTCTTTAACATCGTTTATGAGGAGCGTTGGCTATCACTTTCCAGCACCTTTTATTAGTGGGTTGAAGAGGCTTGGAATTGTGAGAGAAGGAGATTATGATGATCACCACGCGCTCGTTCTGAAGGCGCTCGCTCTCCTTCCTATATCTCCCTTTCTCCCGCTCCTCCAACACAAAGCTTGATCATATCCACAACACTCTCGACCGCCTTCAAAACTTCAGATGAAACTTCCTCTCCTATGTCAAGGTTCTTTGGGTAAATACCGATCACGACGAGACTCTTATAGATCCCAACACTCTTCATGTAATCTAAAAGAACTTTTAACGGTATGTAGTGTGTAGAGATAGCTAGTCCTAAGTCTTCAATGCTTTCTTCACTCGCAATAACGACGTCTCCTGGCGCTCCTCCTCGAAATAGTGCAGCGTCAATTAATACTAGTGTCTCGATATGCGTGTCTCGAAGCACATCTATGCAGTTCTCTAATCCATATTCGCATCTAAAACACTCTATGCCTCTCTCAACGAGAAGGTCACACGCTATAAGCCCGGCTCGATCATCCTGTCTTAGAGGAGAGCCAAGGCCGATGATTAAAAAAGGTCTTTTGAGAAGAGAGCAAAGATCGATCAATCAAGGCTACCGTGGGGCGTTAGAAGCTCTTCTAAGTAGATCTTCCCACACCTGGTCTACATACTCTTGTAGTTGCTTCAATAGCTCTCTATTCTCAGGTCTGAGAAGGTGACGGAACCTCCCTTGAACCTCGATGAACTTCTCTATTGGCTGTTTGAGAGATGGATTTCTGGCTATTACTAAACTTCTATCTGTTAGTAAGTAGCCGGTTTCAGGTGACCACTCCCAGAGCGGGAAGTAGCAAGTGTCTACAGCTCTCCTAAGGATCTCCACTGAGATCTCTTCTTCATGTCTCCAACCTCTATCACAGCTGCTCAATGCGTGTATGAACGCTGGCCCGTTCACCTCTATGCCTTTTCTAACCTTCTTCATGAAGTCTGTCCAATGTGCAGGAGTAGCGGTGGCGACATATGGTATTCTATGCGCGACCATGATCTCTGCGATCGGCTTCTTATGTTCACCTTTACCTGGTAAAACGCTACCAACAGGCGACGTGGTTGTCCATGCGAATTTCGGGGTTCCACCAGACCTCTGAATACCCGTGTTCATGTAGGCTTCATTATCGTATAGAATGTACAAGACGTCATGTCCACGTTCAGCCATGCCGCTCAGAGCTTGGAATCCAATATCGTATGTACCGCCATCACCAGCAAATACCACGACGTCGACATGCTCGTACTTTAACCTGCCAGTTTTCTTCATAGCCTTAATAGCTGCTTCGATCCCGCTAGCAGTGGCGGCAGCGTTTTCAAACGCGTTGTGGATGTATGGCACGGCCCAGCTAGTGTATGGGTAGATCGTCGTTGAAACTTCGAGACACCCAGTCGCCACCACTACTATCGTAGGCCCTCTAAATGCAAAGCTTGCAAGCTTCACAACAAGCGGCGCTGTACAGCCTGCACACATTCTATGTCCAGGTAGCAAAGCAGGTCTTCTCTGCTCAGCTAGCTGTCTCAAGTTAAATATCAATGGTAATTCCTTCTTCTCTCCAGGCTCAAATATCCATATCTTGTATGGCGGCTCTCCTTTGGAGACTGGTATTTCAGGGAGAGTTTTAACCACCATTACTCTCTCACCCCTAAGAATCTAAGCCTACTCTCCTCTGGGACGTATCCTGCTTCGAGGTCTTTTACCAACTGGTTTATCATATTTGCAACCATTTCGGGTGAAAGGTCTCTGCCTCCCAGGCCATATACATAGTTTACTAAGATAGGCCTCTCCTTCTCGTGGTATAGTGCGGCGGCTACATCTAGGTACAGCGCTCCATATTGACCCGGACCTATCCCTCTATCCATCACTGCGACTATTTTGGCGTTTTTGAGCAGTTCTCTAACATCTTCATGTGGAAACGGCCTAAACGACCTTATTCTCAGAAGCCCTACTTTATAGCCTTCCTCTCTATATTTCTTTACAACGCTTCTTATAGTTCCAGCACTACTGCCCATAGAGACGACTACGATATCGGCGTCGTGGACCATGTAGGGGTCTACCAAACCGTTTCCATATCTTCTACCAGTCAATGCGTACCATTGCTCGTTAACCTCCTTGATCACCTCTTTAGCGCGCTCCATGGCCTTGATCTGTGGTATCTTGATCTCGAAGTAATAGTCATAGAGAGCTAAGTTACCCATAGATAGTGGTCTTCTCGGGTCTAGAGCGTAGTCTACTTTCTCCTCGTAATAGTCTACCTTGACCTTAATAGGCTTTCGAGGTCCCCCGAGAAACTCATATACAGCCTCGTCGGGTAATACGTATATGTTTTCAAGTGTATGGCTTAGGAAGAACCCATCTATGTGAATAGACGTTGGTAGTTGAACCTCCGGGTGTTCTGCAATTTTAAATGCTTGAATAGTCGTGTCGTAAGCTTCTTGAACGTTCTCTGCAAACAGCATTATTAAGCCGGAGTCTCTCATTAAGTAGGCATCTGAGTGGTCGTTATGTATATTTATAGGGGCTGAAAGGGCTCTATTTACAACGGCGAGGACCACTGGTAGTCGTAAACCACTCGCAATATATAAGATCTCGACCATTAATGCTAGCCCCTGTGATGAAGTTGCTGTAAATGCCCTGGCACCTGCTGCTGCAGCTCCAACACAGGCGCTCATTGCTGAATGCTCTGATTCGACAGCTACAAACTCTGTGTGGACCTCTCCATTAGCTACGAACTCCGCGAATTTTTCAACAATGATAGTTTGAGGCGTTATTGGGTAAGCAGCAACTACATCAACATAGCTTTGCTTAACTGCATACGCTATAGCTTCATCTCCATTGAGAGTCATCATGATCTGTTTTTCACGGGGGTATTTAGGAACGAGTTCGAGCTTACTCACGCTACTCACCCCACTCTGGGACCATAGATATAGCCTTTACGGGGCATTCGTGAGCACATATTCCACAGCCTTTACAGTACTCGTAGTTGACAAAGACCTTCTCACCATCCCAGATAATGGCCATGTCAGGGCAGTAGAGCCAGCAAATCAAACACTTCGTGCACTTACTTTGCTCGATCACCGGTCTTAGAGCTCTCCACTCTCCTGTCTTCACATCTGTTGATAGTCTAAACGCAACTCCGCCTATGGGTATCTCCTTCCAAGTTCTAAGCGAGCTCATGGATTTTACACCTCTCGGGCTTCTTGTAAAGCCCTTCTAATTAACTCTATGTTTTTCTCTGCCACAGGCTTTGAAAATCTCTCATTAATAGCTTTTTCTACGCTCTCAAGCTTGATCAAGTTGATCTTTACAAGCCCTGCCAACATAGCTGTATTTGTTATCTTAGCTTTAAGTATTTCACCAGCAAGCTTTGAGGCGGGTATTAGTATTGTTCTATAGTCTCCGCGTTTAATGCCAAGTGACTTAAACACTCGGTCTTCGTCACCAGTGTAGTTTGTTATGATGACTCCTCCTGGCTTTAAGCCGCTTAGCACGCTTGGAGATAGTAAGGTGTAATCTAAGATGACAACTATATCTGGATTGTAGATCATGCTGTGTATCTCTATAGGCTCGTCGCTAATTCTAGTGAATGATAGTATTGGAGCTCCAGACCTCTCAGGGCCGAACGCTGGGAAGCTTTGAACATACTTCCCTTCATAAGCTGCTGCCACGGCTGTTAAATTGCTGGCCGTCCAGCCGCCTTGACCTCCTCTACTATGCCATCTAATCTCTATTAACAAGCTGTATCACACCTCACTTTGGAGTCATTATGGCTTTTCCTTTTATACCTCACCTTCATTGGTAGAAGGCTTTGCAACGATGCTATATATGTATAGACCATATAAATGAATATATACTGGTACCTTAATTTGTGATTATTGGCTCGTAGAGGTGCTTAAGCTTAATGCGTAGCGAGGTACCTAGGCTGATCACGAGAAGCAACAATAAGTTTAAAGTAGTGATCATAGTTGATCGATGCAAAGAGTGTAGACTTTGCATCCATGTGTGTCCCATGAAAGTTCTTGAAAGATCAGATGTTCTCAATAAATATGGATATTATCCCCCTACACCAGCTCATATTGAAAAATGCATAGGGTGTAGGCTTTGTGAATACAATTGTCCAGATTTCGCAATATTCGTTGAAGAGGTGATCTAGTGTGAGAAAGACCTTCGCCTCTGGAAATATGGCGGTGGCTGAGGGGGCTATTACAGCCGGGCTCACGTTCTACGCGGGATACCCGATCACTCCTAGTTCAGAGATAATGGAGTACTTGGCGGAGAAGCTTCCACTATATGGTGGTGTAGTGATTCAGCTAGAGGACGAGATAGCATCTATTAACGCGGCTATAGGGGCTTCGTGGGCTGGCGCTAAGTCCATGACGGCCACCTCTGGCCCCGGCTTCTCTTTAATGGCTGAGGCTATTGGATTAGCTGTTATAACTGAGACCCCTCTTGTAATCGTCAATGTCATGAGGGCGGGGCCTAGTACTGGTGTGCCCACAAAGACCTCTCAATCTGATGTACTCCAAGCTAGGTGGTCTTCACATGGCGACTACATCATTCCAATTTATGCTCCGTGGAGTGTGCAAGAGGCCTATGACCTAACTATCAAGGCTTTTAATACAGCTGAGCTTCTCAGAACCCCTGTCATTTTACTCAGCGATGCTGTCATCGCTCATATGTGGGAGCCTTTAAATATGTATGAGAGAGGCGAGGTTGAAATTATTAATAGAAAGCTCCCTCCAAGAACTAATATAGATCACTACCCGCCTTACAAACCAGACGTAGACCTTGTACCACCAATGCCGATATTTGGAAGGGGCTATAAGGTTATTGTAGAGTCTCTTGTCCATGATGAGCGAGGCTTTTACGCTCCAAGAGATAGTGATTACAAAGCTCTCATCAAGAGGCTCGCTCTCAAGATCTTGAAGAGGCTCGACTACATATATGAGCATGAAGCATTATTCGTCGAGGATGCAGAGGTATTGATCGTCTCATATGGGTCAACAGCGCGAAGCGCCTATAGTGCCGTTTTAGAACTCCGAAAACGTGGTGTAAAAGCCGGGTTTTTAAGGATCAAGACTCTTTGGCCTTTAGATGAAGAGAGGATTAGGAGCACTACAGTAGCAAGAAAGATCATAGTTGTAGAGAACAACATTGGGAAGCTCTATTTCGATATAGACAGGATCTTTAAAGACCGCGAGGTTTTCTCCGCCCCAGTTCTCAGCTTGGAGCTTCCCACACCAGAGGAGGTGCTTGAGGCGATTGAGATATGGCTATGACAAGCGTCATTCACCCTCTTGATAAGCACCTTAGATTAGAGAGAATACCAACACTCTACTGTCCAGGTTGTGGCCTTGGCATAGGGTTGGGGGCCATGCTTAGAGCTCTTGATAAGAGGATCCGTGAGGGCGTTGTAAAACCCGATAAAGTTATATGGGTTGGCGGGATAGGTTGCTCATCTAGAATGGTATTCTACGTGAATTACGATGCGGCTCACGTCATACATGGTAGAGCGATACCGTTCGCGCTTGGGGCGATCCTAACTAATCCAGAGATTGTGGCCATAGTGGTTGGTGGAGATGGAGACATAGCGGGTATTGGAGGGAATCATTTAATCCATGCAGCTAGAAGAAACGCAGACATGGTAGTCGTCATGTTTACTAACTTCGTCTATGCAATGACGGGTGGCCAAGTCGCTCCAACAACACCACGTGGTGTAAAGACCACCACCACGCCACGTGGTAATCCCGAATACCCAGTCAATGTTATCAAACTTGTAGGCTCTTTAAATGCAAACTACGTTGCAAGAGCAAGCGTGACGACCCCACACTATATAGAGCTGTTCTTCTATAGAGCTCTAGGGATGAAAGGGTTTAGATTTATAGAGATCGTCTCAACGTGTCCTGAGGTATACGGTAGACATATAGGGCTAAGAGACCCCGTTGAGATGTACGACCAGCTCAAGAGGGTAGTCAAGTATAAGCAAAATCCGAGTTTGGATGAAGCAGAGATCGATCTCGAGAGGGGCATCGTCATAGGTGAGTTTGTCGTTAGGAACAACCTGTCACTAATTGAAATTATACGAGGTAGTGTAATGTGAAGTGTGAAATACTCATTGTTGGTAGAGGGGGGCAAGGAGTCCTATTAATGGGTAGAGTTATTGGTTTAGCAGCTAGTAAATACGCCGGACTATACTCTGTAGTCACTGAAAGCTATGCTGCTGAAACTAGAGGCGGTGAGAGTAGGGCTGACGTGGTTGTAGCGTCTAGTATGGAAGAGATCCCATATGTTAAGGTTACGAGCCCTGATATTGCGATATTCATGTATCCATATAGGATCGACCAATACAAGGCCCTTCTAGGTGGGCACACGATAGTTATCCTCGACGAAGAGTATGTTGATCCATCCTTGTTCCAGGGGTATAGATTAGTATCTGCGAGGTTCAGCGAGATCGCGGAGAGGAAGCTCAATACTCGTAGAGTAGCCAACATCATCATACTTGGCAAGATGCTTAGATACGTAAACCTCCTCACTATAGAGCATGTCAAGAGAGCGATCGAAGAACTCGTACCTAGGGAGTGGTTAGATGTAAACTTCAAGGCGCTTGAAATAGGGTACAGCCTTTGATTGCACTTTAACTTTAAAACCCTGTATATAAAACTAGTATTGAAGTGGTGGGCCGGTAGCTCAGCTGGAAGAGCGCCGCCCTCGCACGGCGGAGGTCCCGGGTTCAAATCCCGGCCGGTCCACACTTTTACATTCACATGAATGTCTCTAGACCACGCTCTCTATACTGTGGAGGTAATACTGGAAACCACTCATTAAACCCTGAAACAATCGTGAAATACGTGTTTAGAAGTTTCGTTATAGTCTTAGTGAAAAACGGCTTTCCATGCTTCAATATCTCATCGTCGAATATCTCTAGGTTTATGACTATACTGGCTGGGTTGACAATGTCGGGTTGAACAGCTATTTTACACTCCGGGCATGTCATTAGGGCCTTTGAGATGATCGAGTGTATTACTCTAAGGCGCTCAGTCGGCTTAAGCCTATCAAGCTCGCTCTTGTGTTCCGGTGAAATAACGGTACCTAGAACAAGGATTACTCTATCTTGTTTATCCTGGGGCTTTATGATACTAAATTTAGCCCCCGCAGGCCCCATGACGGCGACATTAAGCCCCCACAATATCTTAACACCGATAGGCACCTCGAGCTTGCTGACAGAAAACGCTTCTTCAATAAGCCACTTTGTAATCACGTCTTCAATATTCAAGATGAAACCCCGTTTATAGATATGAACCAGGCTCTATATTAAATCCTAACGGGCCTCAGTTAGTATATTCGCGAGAGAAACCTGGAAGAGTTAGTCTATCCAAGGATCACGTCTCCTGACATCTCCTTAGAGATCTTTGACTCTATTCTATCCTCCCAGTGACACCCTTTAATAGTATGTGCCTGTAAAGAGCGTGCCGTGTTCAAGGAGATTCTGGAGCAAGTATAGTCCGATGGTTTCTGCTACTAGGTCTGCTATTGAACCGGGATTTATCCTGTTATTATACAACTCTACATCTAGGTCTAAAACCAGCTTTATCCATTTATCTTCGCTTTGTAAAACCTCGTTAAGCACTGCTTTGGCACGATCCATCAGCCTCTCAGCTACTTTAACTCCATGTTTAAGAAGCACGATAGTATCCAGATTTCGTGAGAGCAAGTAGAGGTAGGTTTCTACGATACCTCTATTTAAGTCTCTGTGCACTTCAAGTCTACTTTGTAGAAACTTGACGGCTTCAAAGCCTCTTCTTAGCCCGCTGATCGCTTCATCAGAGACAGCGTCGAATGTAGAGGCGTACTTTAATACATCATAGAGATTGTGGCCTTTACTCATAAGCTTCTTTCTATAGGCTCGATCCCACACATTAACGTAGTCTCCAGTGAAATCTGTGGGTTTAAGGTAGCTTGGAGAAGCCTTTCTAATAGCTTTGTAGTAGTATATTGCATCATAGACGGTGGTAGACTTTACAACCATGATAGCGCTCTCTCCGAGTTCGCTCAGCGAGAGTTGTCTTTGAGTAAGCAAACGCCCTGTTGCAACACTTATGATGCTCAATAGCAGCGATGAGCCTAAACAGGTGTTGGTTGATCTAGCCTTATCCACCACGTCTTTAATAAGCCCATATATGAGGTCTCCTATGAGGAGTCTAGAAGGAGGCTTAATACCCCGCTTAACTCCTCTCTCAAAGTACTTTATGGCTAAGACTCCCGTAGCTAGAAAGGCTTCGTACTTAAGATCAGGCCTATCTCTCAGTTTGTGTACATTACCGGGTTTTGGAGTTCCAGAGGCTTCAAGCAGTAATGCAAGTGCCAGGGCCTCCCCAATATCTCTAGGTCTAAGATTGAAACGCGTGTTTTTCATATCACTTTCTCTGCGCTAATATGTTGTCTAGCGCTAGTAGCGCTGCGATATTCCCTTTAACAAGCTCCACTTTGGTCCTGAGATCAGTAGCCTGCTCCTCTTCTTCGATCTGCTCATTTACAAACCATTGTAGAAACGCCTCAGTAGCTTTATCACCATGTTTTCTTGCAAGCTCTACTAGCTCCCAGATCCTCTGAGTGTTTCTCTTTTCAGCCTCGTAGAAGTCTTTTACAGCCTCTTCCACACTAGTCCACGCGGTCTTCTCGGGAACGACTTCATATAGTTTAACACTCCAGCCTCTCCTTGTAATGTACTCGTATATTTTCAGCGCATGCTCTACCTCCTCCTTAGCTTGAACCATGAAAAAGTGTGCAAAACCGTTCAACGCGAGGCTTTTGAAGTACGCCGCCATTGCGAAATATAGATAGGCGTTTCTAAGCTCCTGGTTAAGTTGCTTATTGAGTGCTTCAACAACCTCTTCACTCATATCTAAGTCCCCTATAGTGTTAACATGTCGGTCTTAAATAAATCTGTCTACTCTATGTTTGTATGTCTTTCTCTCATCTCCTCTTCTGTTATTCCTAGGGTACTCATGAGCTCTGCAATGACTCCATCGAGAAATATCATCGTTGTTACTTCAAAGAGTGTACCTAGAGGTGCGAGTGGCTCGTGATGGCCACGTACTTGTCTAATTAAGTAGTCTTCTTCGATAGCTAGTTTTGTTCTGCCAGGTATTCTCACGACAATGTCAGCTACTTTTCCAAGAGGGCTATCTGGGTATGTAGTAAGAGCGATCACTCTTGCTCCCACGGACTTGGCTGCCTCTGCTACAGCTACAACAGTTTTTGTACGTCCAGAGCCTGATACTGCTAGTAGTAAATCTCCCTTTCTAATTGGTGGCATGATTGTCTCGCCTACTACGTAGACGTCGAAGCCCATGTGCATTAATCTCATAGCAAAGGCCTTAGCGACGAGCCCGCTGCGTCCGGCCCCTACGACGAAGATTCGCCTACCTTCTTTCTTTGCGACAATAAGTGCTTCTATCATAGCGTTTTTCTCTGTGTCACTTATGAGATCTATAGCCTTCAACACGTAGTTTACGATGTCGATAATAGCATCTCGGGTAATACCCGAAACCAACCGGATCCCGTGTGTAAACTATAATGTGCTAGCCATTTTATATATGGTTTATTAAGGGTTCTTAGAGAATGAGTAAACAGCCCCGCCCCCTCACGCCTCCAAGAGACCCCGTGGTGGGATATGAAGATGATGGAGGACGGTCGGGCGGGGCACACTTTTAAACTAGGTGTTATTGGCTATTGAAGCGGCTGGAAGTTATAAGAGAGTTCGACCCTTGGAAATCCCCTCTATGTACATGTCCTCGAAAGTACAGTTTACACCCTTACACTGGTTGTAGTCACTTCTGTCTTTACTGTTATGCAACATCGTATATTGGGCTGAGACCGAGCACCCCCAAAGAGGCTCTATTACGGAGGGTTAAAAGAGACCTTGTAGAGATCCAGAGGGGGTCTATTATAGAGATGAGTACGAGTAGCGACCCCTACCCACCAATCGAGGAGAAGTTGGGGTTGACCCGGAGTGTTCTAGAGGTTCTAGTTAAAAGCGGATTTCTCGTGCTCATAACTACTAAGTCTAGTATCGTCGCGAGAGATGCTGACTTGCTTGCTCAAGGCTCTGTAGCGGTGATGTTCACTATAACTACGCTTAGAGAGGATATTGTAAAGTATATTGAGCCTGGAGCTCCAAGCCCTAAAGAGAGATTAAGAGCTATGAAGCATCTTGCAGAGATGGGCGTTCCTGTTGGAGTGAGAGTAGACCCTGTTATTCCATATGTCAATGATGACCCAGAAGACCTTAAAGAAGTTGTTGAGGCGGCATTTAATGCTGGTGCACGACATGTAGTTACCTCTACATATAAGGCTAAGTGGGATAGTCTACGGAGACTTAGAGAGAAACTACCAAGTGATCTGGGAGCTAGAATATACTCCCTATACACAAGTAAGGGGGTAAGAACTCATGGATACCTGTATCTCCCAGCTGAATATAGGAAGCTACTTCTCAACCCTGTAATTAGTGCGGCGAAGTCTCTTGGATTAACATATGCGACATGTAGAGAGGGGTTTTACGAACTAAATAAAGCGCCGAGTTGCGATGGATCGCATCTAGCAAGGTATAAGCGCGAATTTAAGAATGATCATAGCGCCTAGGCTATAAGCGAAACGCCTAGAGACAAACTAACGAAAGTATATAATGGTCTTTGAAAGGTAGAGATCTTCGAGAACAGATACACGTAGAACATAGCCATCAGCGTAGAGTCGACGAGGTGTCACCATGAGTGAGGAGTTTACAAGTTTACCGGTGATCTTTGAGTATGAATCGAAGTGCCCCGTGTGTAATGGGCGTTTTGTAATTAGAGACTACAAGTACAACGCACCTCTTTTTGGTGACTTAATAATATCAGTCCATATGTGTACAAATTGTGGTTATAAATTTGTAGACTTCTTTACCCTCGATGCGGGCGAGCCCCAGAAGGTTATATTTAAAGTTGAAACGTTGGAGGATGCAAATTCCCTCGTAGTTAAGAGCCCTACTTGTAGAATTGAAATCCCTGAACTAGGTGTAACGATAGAGCCGGGGATATACTCACAAGGCTACATCACGACCGTCGAAGGGCTGATCTTATCAGTCCTAGAAGTTACAGAGGCCTTGTGTAGAAGCGGTGAACCCCCTAAAGAAGCGTGCGAAGAGAAATTGATGTTGTTAAATAAAGCGGCTAATAGCGAAATCCCGTACACGTTGATACTATATGATCACCTGGGTATGTGCAAAGTCATAGGGAAGAGTAAAAAGGCCATAGTAGAGAAGCTCAGCAACACGTCGATTGCGGAAACAAGCCTATAAAGTCTCCTACTCCATTATACAAACACGGAACGGGGTGACAGTGCTCAGAAAGTACAGAATGATGTATGTAATACTTATTGTTAAATAAAACATAACAACAGCACAAATGGTGTAAGGGTTGTCTGCGTATGTGAACGGGTATTACGTATGACCAGTATGGTTGCTATATCTGACATATAATTCAATTATTTTTAATATTCAACTGTGTACACAGAAAACTTTTTAACAAAACGTCAAGTTTAAAAGCGTGCTCTGAGAAGTTATACATGAAGAAGAGGTGTGGAACATGCCAGAGAAACTAAAGTTCTTTGACTTAAAGGCGAAGAAATACTTCGAGACTGATCAGTACGAGGTAGTCGTCAAGGAGACTAAGAGAGGCAAGATAAAGATAGCCTTTGCTGTCAGCCCATACACTGGCAAGAAGTTTGCAAGAATTCTAGGACCCGCTAAGTAGTATCATCTCTAAAGCACAATCTTTTTTTAACTAAACCTTTTTCTTCTTCTTCGATAAACTCCTCAACTATGTTCCAGTGCACACTTGTTCTGGTGTTTTCCCTTGAAATCTCTCCTTTAAGAGTATTATTTTCTCTAAGCTTTCTATAAAGTAATCTACCTCCTCAATCGAATTGTATATGTAGTAGCTCGCTCTCACAGACCCCTTTATACCCAGCCTATAGTGGAGTGGATGTGCACAGTGCATTCCCGTCCTGACCATTATGCCGAAGAGGTCTAAGGCGGCTCCTACAGTGTGGTGGTTAAGCCCTTTTATATTGAATGATACAACTCCAGTTTTATCTAGGGGGTTTCTCGGTCCATAGTATTCGATCTCATCGGCGAACTCTTCAAATCTCTTAAGAGTATATGCCACTAGCTCTGCCTCGTGTGTATGAATTTTCTCCATACCGATCTTTTGGAGGTACCTTACAGCTTCGGCGAGCCCTACAGCCTCCACGATGTTTGGCGTTCCAGCTTCAAATCTCCATGGAAGGTCGTGCCACACGACAGAGTCTATGGTAACATCTTTTATAGTATCTCCTCCAACTTTGAAGGGTTTCATCTCTTCTAAAATGTCTTCGCGACCCCACAACACACCTATACCTGTTGGACCAAGCATTTTGTGCCCGCTAAACGCTAAGAAGTCTATCTCTAGCTCTCTCACATTTGTCGGTATGTGTGGAACGCTCTGCGCACCATCAGCCACAACAATGGCGCCGACTTCGTGGGCTATTCTAGCGATGCGCCTTGCATCGTTAATCGTGCCCAAGACGTTACTAGCGATCGGGAAGGCTACGATTCTAGTCCTCTCTGTTATCATAGACTCCAGCTGATCGTATCTCAAATAGCCATCATCGGTGATATCAACGTATTTCACTTTAGCACCTTTCAACTGCGCTATAAGCCTCCAAGGTAACATGTTGCTGTGGTGATCCATGATGGTTATGATCACCTCGTCTCCCTCTCTAAGATTCCATAAGCCCCACCCATACGCGACTGTGTTTATAGCCTCTGTAGTGTTGCTTACAAAGACTACTTCTCTCCACGAATACGCATTAATGAACTTAGCGACGACTTCGTGGGCTTCTTCATAATACTTACTAGCTTCTTGGCTAAGAGTGTGTAGCCCCCTATGGACGTTAGCATAGTGTTTCTTCATAAACTCCTCCATGGCCTTTATGACCTGTATTGGTTTTTGAGAGGAAGCAGCATTGTCGAAGTAGACAACTTTCTTACCACCAATAGACCTTTCAAGTATTGGAAAGTCCTTTCTAATTTCATCTACATCTAGCAACTACATCACCCCATAACTTTATAAATGATGTCAAAGAGGAATATAACAGTAGCTTTGGCAATCAATGTAATGCGTTAGGCTAATCAGCTAGAGTATTAAACGGTTTACTCTACCCTGCTGATCTCGACGCTCTCTACGCTACTACCTTTTAAAGTTATAATTGCATAGTAACCTCTCATTAGCGGGCCTGGATGGACGATCACTGTGCCGTTTGTTCGAGTCCACCCACTATGCTCGTGTATGTGGCCGGTGATCCAAAGAAGAGGTTTCAAGTACTCGATAGATTCTGCAAATACTCTAGAACCAACATTAACACCGTTAACGTGGTCGAAGAAGCCATGTACTGGTTGGTGTGTCACCATTACTAGTTCGCCTTGTAGTTGTCGCTTCTTCACAGCTATCTCCTCGATGAACTCTCTAAACTCCTGCTCCGTATACTCGATCATGGTGTAAAAGGGTGTTATGCCGCTACCGCCTATCCCAGCGAACACGTAGTTGCCAACGCTAACAACTCGTCTATGTAAGTTAAGAGCTTTGCTTCCAACCTCTTTGACGTCGAGTAGATCTGGCGGATCGCAATTCCCGGGGACAAAGAAGACTGTAGTTTTAAATAGATCTCTAATTTTTGTAGCGATTTTAAGCGCTGTATCAACGCTTTTAAAGTATGTTAAGTCGCCAGCTACGATGACCAAGTTTGGGGCGAACCCTCTTCTCTCAATAGCCTCTTTAACTTTTAAGAGTTTAACAACTCTCTCATGTATGTCACTAATAGCTAATATATGTAGTTTGGCGTTCAAGGTCTCTCCGTGTATAATAGACTCTACGTGGTCTTAATAATTAAAGAGCATGGTGACGAGATCTAGGTGTACATCGTGGTCAAGTGTAGTTTCTGTGATAAGCCGGCAATATACTACAATAAACTCGGTGGACTAGCGTACTGTAAAGTCCACTTCATCGAGTACTTTGAAAGAAAGGTTAGAAAAACCATTAGAAAGTATAGAATGCTCAACCCAGGAGATCATGTTGTGGTGGGTGTTAGTGGTGGTAAAGACAGCATGGCTCTTCTTCACTTCCTATTAAAAATGAAGAGGAAGACACCAGGTTTAGAGATCACAGCGGTTCTCGTAGATGAGGGGATAAAGGGGTATAGAGAGAAGACTATTCCAAACCTAACGCGATACGCGGAAGCCAGAGGCGTCAAATACATAATAGCCCCCCTTAGGGACTACATTGGCGCTACCCTAGATGAGATCGTCGAAACTAGCTTCACTCGGAAATTGCCATATATGCCCTGTAGTTACTGCGGTGTGTTTAGACGTAACGTGTTAAACATCGTGGCTAGAGAGGTGAACGCTACGGTGATAGCAACAGCACACAATCTAGATGACATCATTCAGACGTATCTAATGAACCTCATCAATAATAGTTGGGATAGAATCCTCTCACTAGCTCCTGTAAGAGAGGCTAAAGGAGAGGGGATTGTTAAGAGAATTAAGCCTTTCTATGAGATGCCAGAGAAGGAGACGGCGCTATACGCGCTAATAAATAGGCTAGTTGAGCCGGAGTTTCATCAGTGCCCATACGTGAAGTATAATGTGAGGTTCACTATAAGAAAGGTGTTAAACGAGCTTGAAGACCGCTATCCAGGCTCAAAGCACGGGCTACTGCGAAGTCTTCTTGACATCATAAGTTTACACGAGAAAGCTGGGCTCTTGAAGAAGGAGTACACAAAGTGCAAGATATGTGGTAGTCCAGCATCACATAGCATCTGTAGATCCTGCATCTTTAGAGCTGAGCTAGGCCTATTAAAACGAGATGAGAAGTCGAAACTCGAGGAGATCATCAATCTCGAACCCGAAATTAAGCATTTATTGAAGCACTACCATAACCCCTCTTAAGCTGGTCTAGAGCGAGGGAAGGGATTAGTACGATGGTCGACCTGCTTGGCGAGATGTGGGCTCGTTGGGGTTATCTGGGATTTTTCATTATCGCGTTTATCTCTAACGCCATTCCATACTCAACAATACCGTATTTAGTCATAATCGCCCCAATCCTCGGCCGCCTCTCAGGGTTGTCGCTGCTGTTAGCAATCCTGTCTTTAGGCGCTGGAGCGACATTGGGAAAGATCGTAGTGTATCTTGTGGGTAGGGGTATGGCTAGAGTGAGATTTATTAGAAGCTACACATATGAGGCCTCTAGGTTCTTTAGGCACCATAAAACCCCTGTGTTTATACTGGTATTCATAGTCGCCGCGCTGCCTATACCAGATGATGTCTTCTACATTCCAATAGGTATGTCAAAATACAGCTTCGTAGAGTTCTCACTCGCACTACTCGCTGGAAAGCTCGTAATAGCTCTACTTGCCGCGATCTACGGGCGCGCACTGCACTTCATATTAGAGGAGCTCGCGGCATTCCCAGTGTACATTCAGATCCCAATCTCTATACTTATAACAGCTCTCTTAGTCTTAGTCATAGGTAAGATCGACTGGAAAGGGGTTGAAAACGCGTATATAGAGAGAGGTGTGGCAACAGCCATCATCTATCTAACGAGGTCTCTCATCAAGTCTATAGTCGACTTGATTTCAAGATTTATAACTTTCCTACTAAAAATCTCTACTAGGAGATGAGGAGGAACCCGGGAGAGCGAGTAGAAACGATGAGTTGATAACTTAGAAAGCGGGCACCGATCCTCCTTACAGTAGCGGCAATATGGAGATCCCTATAAGCAATGTAGCACTGTACGCGACCCCTTCGTATCCAACGATAGAGTATATGAGACCTGAGGTGACAGTCCCTAAGAACCCAGCGATTTCACCAACTAACATATACGCGGTGGCTACAGCTTTTCCCTGGAGCTCGGTATACATGTCGTATAGTACTACGTCAACTAGGCCATTAAGGTAAATTACAAGGCCTAAGAGTAGAGAGATCGTGAAGCCTCCGAGCCCCTTTGCAAACACCACTAATAAGGTGCTGGTAACAGCGCGTGCTAGGATAAGCGTCGTAGGGCTTAATCGCTTTCCACTAGTGAGGACATATATTGCAAGGAGGTGTAGTCTAGCTATGGCGTAAATCATCAATATGTCGTTACCCCTAATGTTTAAGCTTCGAGATAAGTAAACGGGAAGTTGAGTTAACATCAAGGAATTAGCAAATCGAAACATAAACAATGCAAGGAGGACGGAAGCAAGGCTCTTGGCTTTATTAATTGTCATATACCATTTAACGCGCGGGGAGAGGAGAACTCTGTGATCGCCGCGTAGAAGCTCGAACACAAATAAACTTGTAGTTGTTAAACGGGTAATCTTTGAGATGTTAGACTCTATGTTGTAAAGTATCCTCTCAAACCTAACAGGCGGATCTCTAGTCACAAGTGCGATATATATAGTAAAGAGAAGCGAGACTAAAACAAACCCTGTGGGATTTTCGAGAACAACTTGCGAGTTAATCGAGAGAAACAACAAAAAGAAAACCTCGACCACTCTAACTAGAATGTGCCTTAAATTTAAGAGACGACGCCAATCATAACTTGGGTAGTGTTCATGAATATATGCTGTTAGAGAAGTTGTAGCAAAAGCCTGTGCAAGGGAGTGAGTTACATACATAACGATCAGCGCGTTTAGAAGGCGCGACTGAGTGAACAGTTGTAGAGAGACGCTATAACCAACAAGTGCAGCAGCGAAGAGTATTGTTTGAAGTCTAATAACGCCTCTATCCCCTAGTCTCCCACCAAAGAATAACCCAGCAATGAACACTACATATGATAGTGCATTGTAAACTCCGATCTGTACTGGAGAAGCCCCTCCCTTTACAATTGCTACTATGTTTGTGAATATGTTGAGCGAGTTCGAGAGTGCAAGCGCTAGAGACAGCAATACAAACCCGTTCATTAAAGCGAAATCACCAACTATACACTCTCAAACCTTATCTTTAAAAGCCCAGTAACCAATCAACGTGGTGAACAGCTTCTAAAGCTTATGACAGCATCTCATAATCAAAAACGCCTTTGAAGTTGTTAATGTGTATGTTACACTTTCAGCGGATCTCTACAGCGAGCAACGAACGCTATATAGTAGTCCACCCTCCAAACTGATCATACCTTTTGATGGCCAACTTCTCACCTTCATAGTAAACCCCTGGCTCCACATCCACGACTTCGCCGACCACCGCGTACTCTATGTTGTAATACTCTAGTTCTCTAATAACCTCCTTAGCGTGCTCGCGCTTAACCCCCATAACTACTCCGTACTCTTCACCACCAAGGAGAGCGTAGTCTAGGATGCAACGTTGATCGCCACGGCAGATCTCAACGATCTCCTCATGCACTATAGGCGGCTTCTCTAGTTTGATCCCCTTACCAGAAAGTCTTGAAACATGGTTTAAGGTGTAACCTAGCCCATCGCTGACGTCCATAGTCGACGTGATCTGTCTGTAGTGTACCTGGATCACATAAGCTACCTCCACCCTCACGGTTGGCCTCTTCGTCGCCTTAACAACCCACATTAATTGTGACGATCTTTCGAATCCATGCATAGCTACATAGCCCATCGCTCCATACCTCCCCGTAACAATGATGACGTCACCCACACTCAGGCCCGCTCTACGTGGAGGGATCTTGGCACTTGTAAACCCTATCACTGTAATCGCTATCCACGGCTCTAGGCTACTATTAGTATCGCCACCGAGTACTTTGACACCATAACTACTGGTCGCCTCTTTTATTCCATCTACTAGTTCTCCTAGGCTAGTAAGATTCCAACTTCTAGGCACACCGAGAGCGATCATACATGCGTGGGGGATCCCACCTTTAGACACGACATCGCTGAGAGCCCCTATTACAGAGGACCAGCCAACATCTCCCAACGTTCTCCAGGGTAGCATAAGCGACTCGATACTATAAGCGTCTGTAGAAACTATTATTCTAGGCCCTCTTGGGAGCAGATCGCGGGCGTCGTCAGGGTAGCCTAGGTGTTCGCCTATAGATGGTGGTGAAACAAGCCTCCTGGCTATGTACTCTACAACCTCTTCCTCTCTTAGAGAACCCAGCGACCGATCCTCTTTAACCATATAGGTAGACCCTCACTAACTCTCCTTTCTCGTAACCTTCTTGGTTTTCAGGGATGACTATGTAGCCCTGAGTCTTGAGGAGACTACTAATAACCCCGCTACCTCTTATCACATATGGCTCGGCCTCGAATAACCCCCCTACATCGCGTAATGAGACTCTAACGACCGAAGTATATCCAGGAGCATTGGGGATTCTTTTAGTTAAACGAGCATATACGTAGTTCCGATCAAAGCCTTTTAAGTTCAGCCATCTCGAGACGGCCCTTCTAAATAACACCTCGTAGCCAACCCACGCGGCAACTGGATAACCCGATAGACTTAAAACCAGCTTACCACGCAGTATGAAGCTACTTGTGGGACGACCCGGCCTCACTCTAACACCTCTAAATAGATGTCTTTCCGAGCTCTCTACTAGCTGATGTATGAGATCAGACTCTCCAACGCCAGTACCACCGGTTGTGATAACGATGTCAGCTCCCTTGTCGAATTCTTTTTCGATGGCGTCTCGAAGATCGCGTAGAGAGTCAGGCACTATTCCAGCGTACCTAGCATCAAATATGGCGTCTTTCACCAGTAGGGAGTAGACTATATAAGCGGTTGCATTGTAAGACTTACCCTCTATCCTTGCCTCTCCGGGCTCTACTAACTCGTCACCTACAGCGATCACGGAAACCTTAATCTTTCTGTAAACAAGCACTTGGGAGATCCCAATAGATGCTAGTGCGGCGATCAGTGGTGGGGAAACTATAGACCCCTTTTCACCAAGTATTTCTCCTTTCCGAAAGTCCTCTCCTCGATAAATGACGTTTAATCCCGGAGGTACTGGCTTATAGACATACACCTTGTTACTTACAACTTTAACGTCTTCATCCATGATTACAGCATCAGCACCTAATGGGAGAGGGGCTCCACTGTGAACTCTAACAGCCGTTCCAGCATCAACATTGAATTTACTTGGCAAGTCTCCAGGTCTAAGTAACCCTATCACTCTAAACTCTACTGGGTTGTAGTGAGAGGCACCAATAGTCTCCTCGCCTTTAATAGCGTATCCTTCAACAGCTGAAGAGTCCCATTGTGGGCGATCTTCTGTAGCTATGATGTCCTCTGCGAGAGCTCGACCACATGCATCGACCAATCTCGCTCTCTCGACGCCGAGTTGCACAGTCTCGGAGAGAGCTTTAGAAAGGACATCTATAGCCTCCTCAAGAGATACAAGTTTCTTTAGCATACTACCCATCCACAAGCTCTAATTTCAACGTCTCCTAATTAGCTCTATGAAGACCATACAATTAAGACGATTAAGAGTACTATGGCGATGTCAAACTTGCCGACAACGAGAAGCGAGAGGAATCCTAGCGCCTCGCCTAGAAGGAGTTGGACAAGCAGAATCGCTCTATAAGACTCTCTAAGGTGGATGGAAGCGATCACTATTAGTATTAGTTGAATCAGTGCGAGTATTCTGGGTGATGAATATTGAGAGCTCACACCTTCTTGAAATATTAGCCACTACACCCCTTTACATCTTCTTCAGTTTTGGTATTCCAAGGATGTCCATGAGCTCAGATAGAACTAGTAGCGTCAAGACTGTTATTAGCGCTCTAACACTCTTCTTCGCTGGGTCTTTCTCTGCGATTACTGGGTGTTTCTCGTAGAATTTATTGAAGTCTAGCGATAGTGTTAGTGCGTACTCTAGAACTTTATTCGGAGACATTTCAATATAAGCTGAGCGCAACTGTTCAGGGAATTTAGCGATGTCCTCTATGATCTTCTTCTCCTCGACCGATAGGTTTACCTCCTTAGTGAGGGTTTTCAGTAGCTCGCGAGCGGCGTTGATGACGGCCTCTTGATCATCTAGGAACTCTAGTTTCCACAGATTTCTTACGACACCTTGAGCTCTTACAAATGCGTACTCGATCATAGATCCGTACTCGACCTCTCCAATCTTATCTGGGTCGAAGACTAGGACCTTTGAGGGGTCGACGGAGACTAGTAGAGACCTTACATTAGCGACAGCGAGCTTTTCAGCGATAGCAAGAGCCTCGGTCATATCCAGGTGTCGCTCTACCTCTAAGAGCTTCTTTAGCGCGGCTACCTTAGCGTCTTCTAAGAGCTCATCTACAGTGTAATAAATGCCCCTTCTGCCACTCATTCTCATGCCCTTTAAATGTACCATCTCGTAGGCGAAGTGTTTTAGGTTCTCCGCCTCTTCACTGTATCCTAATAAGTGAAGCACGGCTTTCAGTTGCTTCTGCTCTCTCGATTGCTCAACCGCTATAACGTTGTACACTACTTTAGCGCCTCGCCTCTTGAACTTGTATAAAGAGTAGGCGATATCTCTAGTTACATAGAGTGTCGTACCATCACTTCTCTTAACAATAAAGCGCCCCGCCCTGTCTGGGTAGAAAAGGGTTTTTACATACTCGTTCTTCTCGGCGGCGCTATCTAGATCGACCTCTACAGCGCCCCCTTCTATAACCTTTGCATAGCCTAGTTGCAATAACCTATCAACAATCTCATGTGCTAAACTCACAATTTCGCTATCTGACTCGAAGTCGAAACCTGTGAACTCGATGTCGACCTTCTTTAAGGTCTCTTTAAAGCCCTCGAGGACCTCTAAAACGACTCTTCTAAACAACGTAATCGTCTCGACATCGCCCATTTCCGCTAACATCATCAACTTGTTGATCTCTTCTTCAGCCTTTCTCCAGCCTCCAATAGAGGCTTTGAGAGTGGTGTATATCTCGGGATGCACTAGCGCTATCTTCTCTCTAGCTTTAACGTAACTAGCATACTCTCTAACGATCTCTCTAAGCTCTTCAAGAGTTGTTAGTGTTGATTTAACTATTGGGTTGTTTTGAGCTTCTTTTAGCTCTTTCAACGCGCTATATAGTTTTTTCGCGTCCTTCAAGGGGTCACGTTTAAACCTAGCTTTCCAAGTCAGACTACATATTGTCGTTATACAGAGCTCTCTAGGTATGTTTATTGAACCCTCAAGGCAACACTTGCAGAGTGAGCCCACCTTTTCGTAGAGTTCTTTTACCTTTGCTCTAACGGCTTCACGTAATCGATCCTCTTCGATTATGATGTTTGTTGCAGCATACACTACTCCATACCAGTGATCTGGCTTGATGTCGCCTGGTCTCGTTAGCCCACTCGACTCTAGCACTTTAACTCCATATATGAGAGTTGCGACCTGCCTCCCAAGATCATTGACATAGAACCTAGTTTCAACGTTAAATCCCAGCTTTCTAAGTAGCCTAGCGAACACGTCTCCAATAACGCTGTTTCTCCCGCTACCAATGTGCAGGGGGTGGACGGGGTTGGCGCTAGTGTGTTCAACAATAACCTTCACTCCTTTCCCAATAGACTCTAGCTCCATCTTTAGTCTTCCACTAAGAATGTCTTCGCTTAGACGACTTAGGATTCCACGATAGTCAACGTACACGTTTAGGTATCCATTAATGAACTCTACCTTTTCAACATTGCACTCCTCTCTCGTTACGTTGTAGAGCTCCTCTCCCACGGCCTTCCCAACGGCCTCCCACATGTTGCGATCAACGCTCTTTAGAAGCATGTGTATTGCTATACCGAAATCGCCAAATTTCGGGCCTGGGGTTGGAGCAGTCTTCAACTTGCCTGTAGCTATTAGCTCTGCGACGTAGGACTCGTCTAATCCTAGCACCTTTGAGATAACTAGTGGGAGTTTATTTAACACACACTTAGCACTTTCACTCATATAGACCTCTCTATTCGCACAGAGGCTCTCGTAGAGTGAATGAAGATGTATGGCGTTTAAAAACCTACCCACTTAAGACTTCAACAACCTTCTTGTAGAACCTTGTCCACCACTCCTCAGCAGCCTTGCTGGGGTTTTCCTTGAAGGCCTCACTCCACTTCGTATTGCCATACTCTAATGCAGCCCTCGCCATGAAGTCAACTATTCTTACAGAGTCCCAGTAGCTAGGAGAGGCTCCAGCGAGTTCTTGATATTTAGCTATCAACTTGTAAGTTTGCTTCGCCCTCTCAAGCACGTTCTTTAATCCATAGTATCTCTCAAGAAGCACTGGAATCGTCTTCTCAGCCCAGCCTCTGTGGAATCTACACAAACCCATGTTTTCAATCATTAGCTCGTAGAAGGCCCTCTCAAGGGCCTTGAGGGCGAACTCTTCAGGCTCCATGAAGACGCCAGTGTAAAGAGTCCAATACTTCCCCAGGACATAGAGTGGTGCTACTAACCCAGGTGTCCAGTAGTAGTTTGGTGATATGTGACCTCTCTCGCCGTATGGTGCATAAACTGGAATATCACTGAACTTTACCCCTCTCTCTTTAACTCTATCAGCATATAGCAAGTCGAGGATCTTAGCAGCGTCTCTAACCCCCCTCTCGCCTATTAACCTGAGGATCGGGTTGATTCCAAAAGCCAACTTCTCCACTAGCTCTACAGCTAGCTTGGCATTCCAAGCCGACGTCTCGAGGCCCATCTTAGCGGGATCTAAGACCGGGATACCGCTGATCCCCACTTCTTCTGGTTTCAAAAGCCCTCTACTCACAGCTTCAAATACGAAGCCTATGATGTATCCAAGCTCGATAGCGTCTATCCCATAAGCGTCAGCGAGTTCCACGACTTTCTCAGCTTCGTGAATATCAAATACCCCTATAAACGGCCCTAGACTGTTATAGGGCTCGTAATCGCTCTTGTATTTACCTTTACGTACCTTCTTACAAGCTAGTGGGCAGGGTTCGCCGCAGGTTTTCCAGCTCCTCGTGGCTATAGCCTCTTGATTGAACTTGTCCCACATGTACTTCATGATTAGTCCATGTAGCTTTTGCCTTGTCTCCTTGTCGTAGTAGATCATGTTCCAGTTCAACATAGGTGTTGTGACCCCAAGATGCGGGTAGTTTCCACCGAGCGTGCCGCCTGTGTTCAATTTCGGGTCG
>Ga0080004_1189702_pt1 | contig 41025 bp, 49 predicted proteins | sample WasSprMetagenome_FD_69207 | JGI IMG/M metagenome (GOLD analysis project Ga0080004, IMG submission 69207) | Sulfidic aquatic microbial communities from Washburn Spring, Yellowstone National Park, USA - WS (SPADES assembly) (version 2) | ecosystem: Environmental > Aquatic > Thermal springs > Hot...
TCTACAACGGCTGATATGCTGTAGGTCCCTAACATGGCGTTACTCGAATCCCAGGCCGTTACATTCCAGTAATCTGGGTCTTTATACGTGTTAGGCGCGTAGTTTACCGTCATATTTACTTTTAGCATTACTGACTCCCCAATTAGTATGGATGGCCCTGTGAGCTTGAAAGTTGACTTAAGACTATCATAGGTTATAGTCCAAGTCCTCGGGCTGTAGTCTACAAGTTGGTTAAAAATCCATCCACCACCCGTCGGAAAAGTTATATTTAATTGTTTTATGCCTACACTGCTTAGGTCGTTTGTCGTCTTTACTGTGAATATGTATGCTCCATTTGAAATATAGTTTGGCGTCATCGTTGAGGAGAATTGAAGCTTAACGGTCACCACCACTGAAACGGGGTTGTTTACGCTTGGGACTGTGCCTCGGTAGCAGTAAATAGACCATGTAGCCTGTGTTGGCGGTATTATTGAAATCTTGACTGGAATGCTGAAGTTATAGGTTTTGCCGTTTTTGAAATCCGCTAGAGGGGCTCCATACGGATCTGTGAGTTCTGTGAAGTTTATCCATCCGCCGCCAGCGGCTTCTACTCTCCAGTTTGTTGGTGGCGTTATAATTGTTGCATTCGTCCAACCTGTTGGGAGCTTTATACACGTCTTGTTTAGGTAGTCGGCTCCAAGTGAAGTGACGTTCACCCAGTAGTTAACAGTAGCTGGAAGCGTGCTAAGGACGGTTGAGCTTGGGGACACCTTTGCAGAGTGTCTTAAGTCTAATGGGCTTCCGGTAACTGTGTATATTTGTAAGCCTGAGAATGTTGCAGTTATGGTTAGAATGATCATCGAAGCTGCTGCAATTAAACTTATTGATTTTTTCTTATCCATTTCTTATTACCTCATTTGTCGACCTTTTATTATGTTTCAGGGGGTTCATTTAAAAGCTTTTCCATAGGATAATGTGGAAAAATGGGAGCTTGCACTTTAATTAATTCGTTTTATCGTTCTGTTTTGATTCTATGACTATCTCCACTTTTAGTTTCTCGGTTATTATGCCCGACGCTAAAAGTATTCCGCCCGTCAATGAAGAGTAAGCCCCCCAGGATAATGGTGTCCCTGTGAAGGTGAACATTCCCACCGCTAGGAATGAGAGGAGGCTGGAAGCGGCGAAAGCAGCGTGAGAGAAGAGTGGATTTTTCAGGTATTCATGTAGGACTATCCCAATCCATGCAATTATGGCGGCTGCTCGCATAATGCTTGTTATAGTTGAGAGGTAATTTGACGGTGGAGGCTTTGTCTCAGGCCCCAAGGTTCCCCATGGTAAAAAGGCGGAGATTACGAGAAGCAATGCGCCGACAGCTGCTAGAATGAGGGCGCAAGTTTGAGGTGGAATTGTTTTCGCTTCAGTTAGACTTGTGGAAGCTTGTTTTTTGGATATGTCTTTCGGCATTGTTACATCAGCTTTATTGTTGAATTTCATGCTTTTAACGTTTAGGTTTCACTTGTAGTATGTGCCCCTCTGGTGTTACGGTGATGGGGATTTATGGGAATCGTATTTTTGGAAGCGCGGAAAGAAGCCGTAGGGCGTAATTGAGGTTAAATAATATTATGATAATGATTGCGAGGATGTGAAGCTTCCTTCCCTCTTTTGTTTCGTTTTTGTTTAGGCTTAAAATTGTATATAGTCCTTGAGATGCGAATATTGAGATGGGCAGGTTGTATAGTATTCGGGCTTGGATTACGAGGTTGCCGGCTATGAATGGAATTGTTGAGGCTAAAAGCCAAGAAGTTAGATATTCGCATGTTTCGCCGCTCTTAGTTAGGAGGGCTATGGCCCCTATTAGGCTGAGGAAGACTGCTAGTGGGTTTAGGAACGTGCGGAGCATATAATAATTAAACGTGTAGTTTACTGTTGACCAGTATTCAGCTATGTTCTGTATGGACATGCCGGCTTCGGCGACCTGTAAAACTTCAACCTTTCCACCAAGGGATAAGAGACAGTTTCTAAGGAGGACCGCAAATACGTTTACAGCAAGTATTATGGTCAGAAGCCTCATGTTCCATAACGCGAAGACTCGCTTTGCACGGATGTCGTTGAAAAGTTGGAGAAAGGTGAAGGCTACCAACACGCCCATAAGCATACCCCAAGTGCCAGCATGGGTAAAAAGTACGAGAACAAGGGTTAAGGCGGCTAGAAGACCATGGAGACTTGATTTCATCTTCATAGAGTGCATGAGCAGCCCTGAGAAAATGTATACTCCTAGCAGGGCCATCCAGTTAGATATGAAGCCTGCGAAGATTCCTGTTGTCAGGTGATATGAGAACGTTGTGAAAACCGCGGCTAAGCATGTAACAGTTTGGTTTAGGCCAGCTTTGCGTGAGAAATAATACGTAGCTAGAACGGTTAGTGGCGCCAATATTGCTGGCAGGAACATGGCAACAGTCCATGTTGACAACCCTGAAGTTTTGTGGATAGCGTACATTATGAGGAGCCCTAATAGTCTGTCACTGAGCCTGGAAAAGGCGTAGTTTACGGTTTGTGGAATTGACGTTTGATTCGACATTTTTGGAAGCCATTCGCCAGCATACCAATGGATGTCAACTCCAACATGGTGTAGGTCAGGGTTTAAGGCTGGCGAATAGGGGTATAAAGTAAGTATGGTGGCAGCGATCATTGAAAATGCTAGAATTAATATTACTGTACGCTGCCTGAGATGGCATTGTTGAGAAGTTAACTTGGGTATTGCAAGGGAGAATTTTTTGTTCCAGATTCTAAAATGAATTATTTTTCCTTTTAGGATTCTCAGAAGGGGTTTTGCAATCCATGAGAATATGAAAAGAGTGAATAGAGCTGGTGTGAGAGGCGCTATAGCGCGGAATATTTGGCTTTCCAACTGTGCCATGCATCTTACCGCAGCTAAATTTTCAAATGTAACTCCTAGCGGTTGGAGGAGCCAATAAAAAAGCGACAGAAACTCAATTGAGGCTATGATCAAAAAAAGGAAAAGGACCACGTGGGCTGCAAGTCTCCAATTCATAAAATATGATTTAGGATGAGTGATTTAAATAAATCTTCTTAAAATAATTTTCGTGAACTAAGGGACGTCAGGTTTGTTAGCTGATATAGGTTTGACGACCTAATTGAAGGCTCAATGCAGGGGATGTCACTAACCATTACGTTTTATCATGCAGCTTTGAATACCTCTTTGCGGAAGCTGACCTTCTTACCCGCATCGCTTTCACCTACCCCCCTCTTTGTTTTTCTCCGGTTGAGGGTCGGCACGATCATTTTAATTCTAATTTTGCACAAAATTTTTGGTCATAAAATCTTAATTTGCAGGTTCCGCCTTTCTTGAAAAGTTTTTTAAGGAAAACGTTTACATTACTTAGCTTTAAGGTGATGTCGCTTTGACATTAAGTAGGGAGAGGCTTGTTTTGATTAGGCGTTTAGCGATTCGAAAGAGGGTTTGGTTTAGGGTTTTGGACGGGTGTGAGAGGGCCATTGTCAGTCTCACTATTAGATGTGTTGATGAGGTTAGGAGTGTCAAGTTAGCCAGTATATTGGCGGCTATTGTGGCGAAGGTTACTGAAGCTGTGAGGGGTGTTGTTGAAAGGATGACTGAGTCTTTCGGGCGTGAGCTTGCATTTAGGTTGAGTTTGATCGCTGTTGGTTGGGGTAACCTTGAAGCTTGGGCTTGGCGTTTTGATGTTGGTTTTATGCGTTTCCTCGCCGTATGCTACATGAACACTCCTGGATTGTTTAGGGCTTGATGTGATAGCTTGGTTAGGAAGAGGTTAATTTTGAGGTTCAGGTTTGGAGGGAAGGATTACAGCTTCGATGTTCCTTCAGCCCTTGTTAGTTATGTTAGTGAGAATTGGGGCGCCCCGTTCATTGTAGTGTTCATGGTTCTGCTGATTGCATGTGCAGGTTTGCTTGCTTCAGGTCTTTCATCGCTTGCTAATGATGTTGCTGTTTACGCCTACTATTTCCTCGTTGCGGGTGTGATTTTGCAGTTGGCTTCCTACTTGAAGTATGAGAAGAAACATGCAGAGAAGTAAGGTTCCGCACTTTACTAGCTGCATTCACTAAGAATGAATGTGGAAAGTCTGATTCCATCATGGGCAAAGCGCGTATGCTTCAAGCTTATTAAACCTTTAGAGAATGAGGAGATAAAACTCGTCAAGTCCATTGTTCCGTGGAAGCCTAAGCCGCTAAACTCTAGAGTTCAAGCATCAGGGCAGAAGCGTTGAAGGTTTCAGTTATACTTCCAGCATATAAAGAAGAAAAAACCGTTGAGGAGGCTATTAAAAAAGTTGACTGTACGCTGAAGGGAACAGGGTTCAGCTATGAAATAATAGTGGTTGACGATGGAAGCCCAGACCTCACTTTCCTGAAGGCGTCCCAATGTGCGGTTAACAACAGCCATGTGAGGGTTATTAGACATGCAGCTAACATGGGGAAGGGCGCCGCGGTTAGAACAGGATTTTTGCGCTCAACAGGCGACGTTGTCGCCTACATAGACAGCGATTTAGAGATAAGCCCTGAACCCCTCCAAACATATTTTAGGGCGCTTGAGAAGGCTGACATAGCCATCGGGTCAAAGTGGCACCCGAGATCGAAAGTTAAAACCCCATTTATTAGAAGGCTCTTAAGCATAGGCTTCTACGCTCTGGCAAAGTTGCTCGTCGGAATAAAGGTGAGCGACACCCAAACGGGCTTGAAGGCGTTTAGAAGGGAAGCTTTAGAGAAGATTTTGAGAGCGCAGCTTGTTAAGCGATACGCATTCGACGTGGAGCTTTTAGCCGTAGCATCACTCTTAAACCTCAAAACAGTTGAGTTGCCTGTAAACATGGAGCTGAAAGCCAAGTTCCGCCCAACTGATGTTTTAAGGATGCTCGTGGAGTTGCTTGGAATAGCCTACAGATTAAGGATACTAAGATGGTACCAGAAGACCTTGGCTGGAGTATGTCAAAACAACTTGGCTATCGCGTAAAATATCACGTGGGCTTGTGCTTGGATCTTGGAAACTTTTAGAATCCTGATCTTTAATTGGCGTTGCTGGCTTAATCCAGCCATGGGTGGGGCTGAAGTTTTCACCAGGGAAGTTTGTAAGCGTTTGGTTGAAGAAGGACATGAGGTTACATTGCTTGCCTCCAAGTTTCCCGGTTGCAGAAGTGAAGAGTTTTTGGACGGTGTTAGAGTTGTTAGGGCTGGCGGCAGGTATTCGGTTTACTGGAAGGCTAAAGAGTATTATAAGAAGCACTTTTCAAAAGAGGATTACGATGTTGTTATCGATGAGATCAACACAAGACCCTTCTTTACGCCCAAATTTGTTAAAAATGGGGAGAAGGTTGTTACTTTGATCCATCAGCTGGCTAGGGAGTACTGGTTTTACGAGACGCCTTTCCCACTAAGTTATATCGGCTACCATTTCCTTGAGGATAGGTGGTTGAGAAATTATGTGGATGTGCCTACAGTTACAGTTTCTGGAAGCACAAGGCGGGATCTGCTAGATCTGGGGTTTAAGAAGGTTTTCATTGTTCCAGAAGGGTTAAACTTCACTCCGTTGAGCGATGTTCCGGAGAAGGAGGAGTATCCGGTTGTTGTTTACGCTGGGCGTCTGAAGAGGGCTAAGAGGCCTGACCATGCAATCAGAGCCTTCAAGATTGTCAAAGAGAAGTTTCCAAACGCTGAACTCTGGGTTATTGGAGAAGGCCCCTTCAGGAAATATTTGGAGAGGATGGCCGGAGAAGGCGTCAAGTTCTTAGGGGGACTATCAAACGAGGAGCGGAGGAGGCTTCTCACTAGAGCTTGGATTCTGGTCAACCCCAGCATTAGAGAGGGTTTTGGACTAAATGTTCTGGAGGCAAATGCGCTGGGCACGCCATGCATTGCTTACGATGTTGCTGGATTGAGGGATTCAATCATAGATGGAAAAACAGGACTACTTGTAAAAGGAAAAGGAGACGTTGAGAAGCTTGCTGAAGCGATAATCAGGGTTCTAAGCGATAGGACGTTAAGAATGGATCTAAGCGCAAACGCCCTGGAATACTCTAAAAATTTCAACTGGGACAGAACGGCTCAAGAGTTTGAGAAAATATTAAAGGAAACCATTAATGAATAAAGTCTTCAAGAAAAAGTGGGCTGAACATAGCTCAAATATAGGGACTGTTTAAGTGAGAATCTCCTTCTAGGCTCACATATGAACTATAACTTAGAGCATTATGTCTACATGAATCTAGTTAAGCTTGGTCATGAAGTAAGGTTTTGTGGCTATAAAGAGAAATTAGGCAGGCTTGCGAATCCTATTAGGATGGCTATTACGAGATCTAAGCTGATAAGGTGCTTGGCAAACGTATTCTGGTTGAACAGGATAAATAACGAAATAAAAAGGATTGCTGAGGCATTTCATCCAGATCTGGTTCTGTCGATAAAGGGTGAAGCTGTGAAGCCAGAGACTATTGAGTGGATTAGAGAGGAGTTGAGGGCAAAGACGGCTCTGTGGTATCCAGACGATCCAAGGTTCTTCAATAGCCTAGTAAAGTACATGGCGCCGAGCTACGATTATGTATTCACGGCTTCCGAAAAGGCCATAGACATGTATAAGGATATAGGATGCAAGAAAGCCCACTTCCTACCCTTCGCATGCGAGCCAACCGTTCATAGAAGATTAAGCTTATCTGATGAATGGAATGCACAAAATAACTTAGATGTAGTTTTCGTTGGAACCTATACCCGGAGGAGAGGTAAATTGATTAAACATTTGGAGAATGCCGGGATAAGAGTTGAAATTTACGGGCCTTATTGGAAATATGCGCGCGGTAGCTAGGATGAATCTGCTGAGGCGTTTCTAAAGGTTATACAGCGTGTAAGTTGATGACTAAGAATCCATTAGTCTCTGTAATTATTCCGACCAAAAATTCGGAAGCAACGATTGAAAAGTGCCTAAAATCCATTAGAAATCAGACTTATCCAAACATCGAGATAATTGTTGTTGATAGTTTTTCAGCAGATAAAACAAAAGAGGTCGCAGAAGATTATGGAGCAAGAATCGTTCTGGTCAACGCCAAAAGATCAAGAGCTAGAAATATCGGAGCTGAAAAAGCTAAAGGCGAAGTTATCTTTTTCGTGGATTCTGACATGGAACTAGATTCTACTGTTATTGAGGAATGTGTTAAGAAAGTTGGAGAAGGATATCATGCAGTTATCGTCCCGGAAGTTTCTGTAGGGAAAGGATTTTGGGCTAGATGCAAAGCGTTGGAGAAATTATGCTACATTGGGGATGAAACGATTGAAGCTGCAAGAGTTTTTGAAAGAAGGGCCTTTGAGTCAGTTAATGGATATGACGAAGAACTTGAAGCTGGTGAGGATTGGGATCTGAATCAGAGAGTTAAGAAAGCTGGATTTAGAGTCGGAAGAGTTTATGCTTTAATTAGGCATCAGGAAGGGAGGCTGAGTCTTTGGGAAACTATAAGGAAAAAATATCAGTACGGGAAAACGCTTGAGAAGTATAGAAGAAGACATCCGAAGGAAGCAAAGCAACAACTGAAATTAATCAGGCCTGCATTCGTAAGAAATTGGAAAAAATTGGTGAAAAATCCTATAAATGCAATTGGGATAATGGTTCTGAAGGTTTGTGAGTTTGGGGCTGGCGGAATTGGATATTTAAGAAGTAAGTTTTTAAATGAAAACAGGACCCGCGAAGAATATTCGGGCCGACTGAAAGTCATTCAAGGCTTGATGTCTAAAGGAAAATTTTCATTGTCTGTGGGATCTAAAGAGACCCATCTTGCAGGGATAAACATGGATATTGATCCCCTTGTTAACCCAGATGTGGTCGCTGATGCCAGATCTTTACCTTTCAAAGACGATGTTTTCCAGCAAGTTTTATTCACTGACGTAATTGAGCATCTTCCAAAGGGTGATGAACCCAAAGCATTGCAAGAGATTCATAGAGTTCTTTGCAACGGGGGAGAGCTAATTCTAACAACTCCTTGTGATAGTGCTTTCTACAAAATTCTTGACCCAGCTAGATATGTAATGACCCATAGGCACTATAAGAAAGAATTTATTAAAGATTTGTTAGAAAGTCTCGGATTTAAAATAGAAACTATGTTTACTGCTGGAGGATTGTGGGCTTGCTTAAGTAACTTATGGTATTGTTTTATAACGTACCCATTGAAGAAAATTCTCAATTACCGCTTATTGTATGCCCCATTGTTTATGCAAGTCAGAGAAGATCAAGAATACAGCATAATTAGACAGAATGGATACACTATCTTCGTTAGAGCTAGGAAAAGAAATACACGCTAATGCTCTTCACAAAGGCTTACAAGTTCGAGCCTGAGCCTGGCGCACATTGCATGAGATTTTTCAGCTGAATTAGGATTTCCAGCAAGTAAGGTGGGGAAATGAAAAACTTTCCTCTAGTTTCAGTTGTCATTCCCACCCATAACAGAAAAGAAAAACTTATCAGATTAATCAAGTCAATTTTTCGAAGCGATTTTCCAAAGAACCGATTAGAAGTGATTGTTGTTGACGATTTTTCCTCGGATGGGACATCCAAAGGGGTTAAAAAACTTTTTCCTAACGTGAAGTAATTATAAATCCAAAAGAACGTTTTCTTGCTAGCTCAAGGAATATCGGCATTCTGAATGCGCATGGAGATTTTATATTAATCGTTGATGACGATAATATTGTTGATTCGCATGCTATAGGTGAACTGGTTAAGGTTATGAAAGACAATGGGAATATATGGAGTTGCAGGTCCGTTAATTTACTACCATGAAGAACCAAGTGCGCGTTCAATGAGAACAACGCATCCAAACAGAATCGTAAGGATTATTGATTCGTTAATGGCTAGGAAGCCGAGTTTGGCGACGAGGTATCTTATAGCGCTGGAGAAGGTTGAGTGAACTTTTCTGGGACTCAAGTTGAGGCATCTAGGGATAATAATAGTTCACTTCGGTGAAGTACCTCGCACTATAAGCTGCATATACTCGCTTGCTAAAGCCATACAAAAGCTTAAGAGTTCATATCCCGTGCGGGTTTCAGTCTTAATTGTGGACAATTCAGGAAATCTAAGCTTGGAAGATGATAGGCCTCTGGGAAATTTTGAGGTTAGATGTCTTAAGTCTGAGAAAAACTTGGGGTATGCTGGCGCATGCTACATGGTGCAAAGCTGTTGAAGGATTCTTCGCTACTACTCTTCAGCAATGTAGTCTTCTCTGAAGACTCGCGCGAGTGCGCGGCGAGCAAGGTGAGAGAATGAAAATTTCTATGATTAGTTTTGGTCCTATTGAAAGTAAATCTAATGGCTACTTCATCCGTTGCTATCATATGACCGAGTCCCTAGCTAGGCTTAATCATAATGTCCTTGTAATGGAATTTCTAGAGGAGAAATCACCGAACCTGATGAAGTCTAAGGAAAGAATAAAATTTGTCCATTTAAGGGGAAACGAGATTAGTTACAACAGAATTTCACGAATGTTGAGAAACATATTAACTTTCGACCCCTTCCATTTGATCAAGTTTCAGCTTTACTCCCTAATTGAGTTAATCCGTTATAGGCATTATCTCAAGGATTCTGACCTTATTTTTGTCGAGGGAACTTTAATTCCATTTGGAATCATCCTACCTAAAATGCTTAAGAAGAAAGTAATTTTGGATAGCCACTGTGTAAATAAGCTTTTGGCTCTTCATTTCAAGGATAAGAATCGCTTGATCTACTATACAAGGAAAATCATATGGGACTTTTTAGAACGATTTGCGATGAGACAAAGTGACATAGTTGTTGTTGTATCTATAGATGAGAAAGATTTTATTCATAAAGAATTCGGGATTGGCAGATCAAAAATATTCGTAGTTCCCAATGTCGTTGAAGTGCCAAGAAAAAAGTGTTCTAAAGGGGAGTTAGATGATCTAAAGAAAAAATGGAATTTGGACAAGAAGATTATCGTAACCTTTGTTGGAGATTTGGAATCTGTGCAGAATGCTGACGCTGTAAAATATATAACCGATAAACTTGCACCTTGGTTTTGGAAAAAACGGAAAGATGTTGTCTTCGTTGTAATAGGTAGAGGGGGACGGAACTTTCATCCTAACTTGCCTAATATTATTTTCACAGGATTCGTTCCAAGCATTACACCGTTCTTGTATATATCTGACATATGCATAGCCCCTTTGAGGGTTGGTGCCGGAATTAAAACAAAAGTTTTAGAATATTTAGCTCACGCGAAACCCGTAATTACGACGCCTATTGGAATAGAAGGATTACAAAATTTAAGAATAGACGCGAACGAAATTTCGGAATGTGGGTGCGTAATTGTTTCTAACATAGAGAATTTCCCTTCAGCATTACTTAAAGCTATTAACAATCTTGACGAACTTAGGCAGAAAGCCATAGAGTATGCACCAATCATAAAGAAGCATTATTCCTCAGATGGCCTCAGTTTCAAATTGGAGGATTTAATAAAAAGGGTTAAACAATGACTATCAGAAACTTGTTAGTACGAATAATAATCATAACATGCGCCTACAAGGTGGCTCTAGAAATTACTATGATATGGTATACTCAGCTTTAGACAGTAATGGAGCAGTATGCATTAATTCTACCTAAGCCTTTAATATTGCTTTAAGATCCGTATCATTAATAAGCGTGCGCTAAGTTATCCTAGCGGTTGTAAAAGATAAGTTATGTTCTTTGTTAAAGAGCTAAGTATGAAGAACTTAATTCGCGCACGTAATCTAGCCAGGTTTTTCTTAACAACCCTTCCAGTAGCACTTGTATGGCTTTCAATAATTCTATTCTACACTAAAGGTGGGCTTTTAGTCGGAGGTGATTGGGCGGGGTGCTACGATGCTTTTTCAGCGATTAAAACGGGAATACCTAGCTTGATTATTTATGGAATAGGCTTGCTGTTAGCTCGAGAGAACATATATGTTGGCTTCTATACGGGGACATTCATAGGATTGCTTTTAAACATGGCAGCCCTTTTCTACTTTCTCGCCACACTTTTTAGAGAATGGAAAGATAGAATACTCCCTTATATTGTAGCCGGCATCCTCTACGCCTTTAACATGTTCGCCTTGTACGATACTTTCAAAAGCATCAAAGGTTTAGCGGATATAGCAGTTGCAGGCTTGCTACTGTTCTTAGCACAGGCGATCAAACTCTACAGGCACGTGGTCGGGCAATCCGAATTCAGCAAATGGGATAGCATACTAATAGGGGTAGGAATAGCTGTATCCAGCAAGGTTCCCCCCAACTCCTTCAGAATTTTGCTCGCAGAGGGCATTATTGTAGCCAGTTTACTTGTCTGGGCTTTAATTGAAGGAACGATAAGGAAACCCCCTGACGTACGACAAGTCTTCAAGAGGTTCCTAACAAAGCTACCACTAATATCAATCGCTACATTAGTGGGAATGCTTTATTGGGAGATACCGTTCTTTTCGTCATTCAAAGAAAATATTGAGACGGCATTTTATGCGGCTTCTGCCCAAAAACTTATAAGTGTTCTCCATGCGCCATACGCAAACCTGATTAACACGTTTAGGATCCTCGGCTATTGGGCTTTTCCAATGGGCTATTGTCCTTACCATGAATTATACTTTCATGACCCCTTCGTAACAATTACCTCGTTTATATGGCCTGTGGTGGCGTTAGGGTTGTCAATATCACTTGCCGAAAAGGAAAGGCGACCACTAGTTTTAGCGCTCGTTATCTTTTCATTACTCATAATAAGCTGGGATACTGCAGATAATCCACCCGTAGGCCCATTAAACAAGCTTATAACGTCTGTTCTTCCTTTAAGTTTAGCCTTCTTCCCGACGCACTTCCTTTCAGGTACGTTTCTCCCATTAGTTTATGTGGTTCTCACGACCTTTGCTATCGTCAGAGTTTCGGAACCTTTATTCGATTTAGGGAAGAGGAAAATACTTAGTATTCGCCGTAAAATCTTTACATCAACTTCCTCTTTGCTTTTGATGATCATATTACTCATTCCGTCTATCCCCTTCTTCAACGGTTCCGCGCTTGGACAATATTTTGACCCAAGCATAAAGGGTATATGGATCCCTGAAGAGTATTTTGAAGCAAAAGATATAGCTCTACGACATCAAGGAGCGATCTTACTTTGGCCCTCCCTTACAATCTACGTTCAGACATCTTGGGGCTACCAAGGAACAAACGGCTTTTATAACTCATTCTTCTCTCCATTAAAAGTTATAACACCGGATTTCTTTGGTGGCTATACGATGTACACACCTAAACGCCTAATGTACACTACTTTAACTAGGCCTCCTATAACACCTAGACAATTAAGGGACATTACCGACTTGCTGAATAAGGAGAAAATATCAATTTGGGGAGCCAAACGCGAATGTTTCAACGATTCCGTCAGAATACTTGTGAACAACACCGATCACATTGACGTAGGAATACCGTTTCGCTCGGCCATGGACATTTCTAATTACACGTTCCTTGTTCTTGAACTCTCTTCTGATCCTTCATTTTTCATGGAGGGTTTGGCAAAATCAAATAACTTTTGGATAGGTGTAGGGTCAGCTGAAGGTGTAGTGGGATGGTATGTTCTTGGCTCCACATCAAATACTTACTCCATCAACGATGAAGGAATTTCTGTGTCAATGTTGATAGGTTTTCCAGATAAGCCTTGGGCCGCATCTTATAATCCATCTAACGTAACTGGTGTCATAATAAGATTGATCACTCGCGACCTCAAAGAACCCGTTGAAGTTAACTTCTCACTTAAATCGGTAAAGGTAGCGTTCTCGGATGTTGATCTTTCCGTAGTTGATACATGGAAGCGGTTTGGGGTGAAGTACATACTAATTGATAAATCGATAATAGGCGGAGCGGCTGGTGCCCTTGAACCATACAGCTTTTCGCTTCCTCTTCTAACGAGAAAGGGAATACTTCGTCCTCTTTTGATCGGGAAAAATATCGAGTTTTATGAAGTAAATTTATGATCATCATTCTAAATGCTAATTAAAAGTTCGTGGTGAAAGCCTCGTTTCGTAAGCGATGTTTATGTTTAAGTCTAGTGATACCATTTATCCACCAGTCTCGATAATTATCGTAAATTACAACGGAAGAAAATTCCTCGAAGAATGTCTAAACTCTGTGCTCCTAACGAGGTATCCGAATTTTGAGATAATATTCGTCGATAATGGTTCAACCGATGGAAGCGTCGAATATATCTTAAGATTGGCTCAGAATGATTCTCGAATAAAATTAATTCAAAATAGTACTAACTTAGGTTTCGCTGAAGGCAATAATTCCGGCATTAGGCATGCAAGGGGAGAGTATATAGTTCTCTTGAATAACGACACGGTTGTTGATCCCAACTGGATTGCAGAGCTTGTAAAGGCTATGGAAAAAGATCAGGACGTAGCAGTTGCTCAAGCGAAGTTGTTATCCTACTATAACCATAGAGTAATTGATAGCGCAGGAGGAATAATAGATAGATGGGGTTTTTCAATCGACAGAGGCATGGAGGAGGTAGACGAGGGACAATACGACAATAACCAAGAGATTTTCTTTGCATGCTTTGCGGCATCGATTGTAAGAAAGAAAGTTTTCCGTGAGGTCGGACTTCTTGACACTCGTTTTTTCGCTATGTTTGAAGATGTGGACTTTTGCTGGAGGGTTAGGCTTAGGGGTTATAGGGCAATGTTAGTTCCATCAGCCGTTGTTTATCATAAGAGGGGTGGAACTGTTAAAACTTTTGAGAACACACCCTTATTCTACCTCGTTAATTTTCATTTTTATAAAAACAGACTAGCGATGTTGATCAAGAACTACGGCTCGAGGAATTTAGTTAAACGGCTACCCGTAACCTTGCTCTTGCAAGCATTAGCTTTTGCGAGAAACATTTTCATTAAGCGGGATGCAAGACTGGGTCTTGCAGTTTTGAAGTCTTATTTCTGGGTAATTCTTAACCTCAAGTACATCATGTATCGAAGAAGAATATGTCAGATAACTAGGCGCGTGTCTGATAATGAAATAGAAAACGTCATGCAGAAGCACCCTTTAACCGTAAAATTCGTTAAAAGAACACCAGAACGATAACGAAATAAGTAACATAAATGTTCGAACTCAAGCAATGCATGCATGGTGTCGATCCAAAAAAAGCATGTAGAGTGTCGGCCCTCGCGAAATAGTCGTTAACGGCAAAAACGGTTATATAGTCCCGATGGGAGATTCCGATGCATTAGCAGAAGCCATATGCAAACTGTTAGGAGACTACGACCTCTCCTAGTGCGCGCTAGAGAGATACAGCTGGAAAATCATCGCCAGTCGATACTATGAAATTTATGAGAAGCTCACTTGCTAGGGAATTGGCAGGGCTCTTTGTGAATATGTATTGGAACTTTCCGCCAGCTCTGGGCACAATAATCTCAAGAATTAGTTCATGTCAGCTAAATAGGAAAACATGTAAAAGCTTGGAGGAGCTTGTAGATTTAGCCTTCTCCTTTAAATTTATTCCATTTGCCCCAATGAAGCCATATTTTGCTCCATTCTCCATCACGCCAGCTCAAGTTAGAGAGGAGATTTTAGAGCTTCTTAAGGTCTTAATGCAATATATGCCAAGAAGCATATTGGAGATAGGAACAGCTAGAGGTGGGACTCTCTTCCTGTTCTCAAGAGTCGCTAGCCCGGATGCTATTATAATTAGCATAGACCTGCCCGGTGGACCGTTTGGTGGAGGGTATCCCATGTGGAAGATACCGATATATCGCTCGTTCGCGCTTCCAGGCCAAAAGCTAAGCCTCATTAGAGAAGATTCGCATGATTTAAGAACACTCAAAATAGTTAAGGAAATTCTTGAAGGCAGGAAATTGGATTTCCTGTTTATAGATGGTGACCATACCTATGAAGGTGTTAAGAGAGATTTCGAAATGTATGGCCCATTGGTGAGGAAAGGCAGGATAATAGCCCTCCATGACATAGTTCCAGGCCCCCCTCAACTTGTCGGTGGCGTGCCAGGATTTTGGAACGAAATAAAACAAGGTTATAGGTATCAGGAAATAGTTAAGGATTGGAACCAGAGGGGGTTTGGGATAGGTGTTATATATACGTAAAGCATTCGACAGGCTCCTCCTTATGAAAATAGACAGGACTTTAGCTTACGTTAGGCCTTTTGGCGACATACTTTGGGAATAAGTGTTAACGAGAAGTACAGCCCATTCAAGAAGGTTAAGTACATAGGGGCTGATGTTTCCCCAACGATTGCTCATGGCCGGGATAGCGCGCGGGGCTTCAAGCCACGATGGTATCACTTCCTCTCCTTTCCGATGTTGTTCATCCTACTCATGGCCACTTATGACATGCTTAAGCCATGGTGGGAGAATGTGATGTTCACCGATCCTTGGGCTTCAACTGTGTTTACTTTCTCAATAGTTTTGGCTATGTTTCTGCTTTGGACATCAACTTTAAAGGAAGAATAATACAACGAACTTCGCATCGTTTTGTGTAGAAGTCTACAAGATGGTGTCCGCTATCACACGCGCTAAGTCTTAAAACCTCTAAAGAAAAAGTTAAAGTGGTTTATATGAAAGGCATTATCCTACACGGTGGTCGCGGAACCAGACTTAGACCCTTAACACACGTAGGCCCGAAGCAACTGATTCCCGTAGCCAATAAGCCAATTTCACAATACGTATTAGAGGACTTGGTCGAGGCTGGTGTAAAAGATGTCGCTATTGTGTTAGGCGACATATACCCAGAGAAAGTGAAGGAATATTATGGTGATGGAAGTGCCTTCGGTGCGAAGCTAAGTTATATTTACCAAGGTGAGCCTAGGGGCATAGCTCATGCCATCAGCCTCTGCGAGGAATACATAGGTAACGAGTCCTTTATCGTCTACCTAGGAGACAACCTACTCAAAGGAGGCATCAAAGAGTATGCTGAAAGCTTCAAAAACTCAAACTATGACGCTATGATCCTTCTGTGCGAAGTAGAAAACCCACAACGCTTTGGAGTGGCAAAATTTAGTGAAAACGGAAGGTTGATAGGCTTAATAGAGAAGCCTAAAGAGCCCCCAAGCAACTATGCGTTGACAGGCATATACTTCTTTAAACCCGTCATATTCGAGATGATAAGGCAGCTTAAGCCATCGTGGCGTGGGGAGCTTGAAATAACGGAGGCTATTCAAATGCTAATAGATAAGGGCTACAAAGTTGATTATGACTTCGTGAGGGGATGGTGGAAGGATACGGGAACGCCTGAAGACATACTTGAAGCCAATAGGCTTGTCCTAGATGAGTTGGAGGCGAAAATTGAAGGAGAAGTCGAGGATGAAGCATCCATCCAGGGTAGGGTTGTCATCGAGAAGGGTTGTAAAGTGAGGCGTGGAGCCCTCATAAGGGGTCCAGCTATAATAGGAGAGGAATCAGAAATCGAGTCTGGTGTTTACATAGGACCTTATACAAGTGTAGGTAGACATGTTACTATAAGGCGCGGCGAGATAGAGAACTCGATAATTATGGATTACTGCCTCATCGACGTCAACGACAGAATAGTTGACAGCCTAATAGCACCTCATTCTACCATAACCTCGAACACGGGCAAGCCTATGGGGAAACGCTTCATCATCGGCGAGAGATCACGCGTTGAAATATAGCCTAGTGGAGGCTTCATAAGGTTGCTTGAAGGCATCAAGATTAAACCTTTGAAGAGGCGGTTCGATGAGAGGGGCTTCTTCACAGAGGTTATGAGGACCGACTGGAGCGATTTCCTCGGCGAAGACAAGATAGTTCAAGCAAACCTATCTATGAGCTACCCCGGCATAGTTAGGGCCTGGCACAGGCACTTGAGAGGGCAGGTTGACTACTTCCTAACAATTAAAGGTTCGTTGAAAATATGCGCTTACGACGAGGAAAAAAAGGAGCTTGAGGAGATAATCTCAACTGGACAGGAGCTTCAACTTGTTAGGATTCCTGGCATATACTGGCACGGCTTCAAGGTTATAGGCGGAGAGGCAGCGCTACTATTATACTTCACGAACAGGCTTTACGATTACGAGAACCCTGATGAGGAGAAGCGACCCTGGAACGACAAGAATGTTGCGCCGAAGAAGATAAACGGGAGAAGCGACGATCCAAGATGCAATAAGCCATGGGACTGGTTCACTCCACCCCATAAGTAGCGGGGAAAATCATTGAAGATACTTGTTACAGGCGGAATGGGCTTCATAGGCTCAAACTTCATACGCTACATGCTATCGAACATCAGCAACGTTAGAATCGTGAACCTAGACAACCTATCCACAGGATCAAACGCTTCAAACCTTAAAGACGTTGAGGCGGATGCTAGGTACACCTTCATAAAGGGCGATTTAACGGATTGCAGGCAGCTGTTAAAGCTCGTGGGTGGTGTGGATACAGTAGTGAACTTTGCCGCCCAAACACATGTTGATAGGAGTATTGCGAATCCGAGGCTCTTCTTTGAAAGCAACACGCTTGGCACCTTCAACCTGCTTGAGGCATGTAGGAAGAAGGGTGTCAGGCTTGTCCATGTATCAACGGATGAGGTTTATGGCGAGATAGCTGAGGGCTCCTTTAAGGAGGAGGATAGGCTTAAGCCCTCAAACCCCTACTCGGCTTCGAAGGCGGCTGCAGACATCTTCATACTTTCGTATTGCAGGACATATGGGTTGGACGCTGTAATAACGAGATGTACAAACAACTTCGGACCATACCAGTTCCCAGAGAAGCTCATACCCAAAACCATAATTAGGGCAAACTTGAACATGAAGGTTCCAGTTTACGGCACAGGTAGGAACATTAGGGACTGGATATACGTGCTCGACCACTGCGAGGCTCTGCGCCTAGTCCTAGAGAAGGGGAGGACGGGCGAAGTCTACAACGTCTCAAGCTTCAACGAATACGAAAACATCGAAGTAGTTAAGAAAGTGTTAGAGGTTATGGGGAAGGATGAATCGCTCATAGAGTTCGTTGAGGACAGGCCTGGGCACGATGTACGCTATAGCCTAGACTCCTCCAAAATCAGAAATGAGCTATGCTGGAAGCCCAAGCATAGATTCGACGAGGCTTTAGAGCAGACGGTAGAATGGTACTTAAATAACGAGTGGTGGTGGAAACCAATAGCAACTGGGGAAGTGCTGCATCCAACGCCTTGGAAGGCTAAGCCCAGGTATACGTTATGAGGATCCTTGTAACGGGGTCAAGCGGGCTTCTAGGCAGTAAGGTTGTTAGCCTAGCATTAAAGCGCGGACACACAGTATTCTCGGCTTACAACGAACACCCTGTCGAGGCAGGCATAGCCTTAAAGCTAGACATCACAGACGCTGAAGGCGTTAAAGAAGCGATACGCAGGATTAAGCCAGATGCAATAATACATACTGCAGCCTACACCAACGTTGATGGATGTGAGGAGAATAGGGACATTGCCTGGCGTGTGAACGCTGAAGCTTGCAAACATATAGCTTCAATTTCAGCCGAAGTTGGCGCCCACCTCGTCTACATCTCAACAGACTATGTGTTCGATGGTGAAAAGGGGTTCTATAGCGAGGAGGATGCGCCGAACCCGATAAACTACTACGGCTACACGAAGCTGATGGGCGAGGAGTTCGTGAAGCAATATGCCAAAAGCTGGTGTGTAGCCAGGACAAGCGTCATCTACGGCTGGGGAGGTTTAAAGCTCAACTTCGCAACGTGGCTTATACAGAACTTAGAGAGAGGAAGTGAAGTGAATGTGCTCGTTGATCAATACGTCTCCCCGACACTTAACACGAACCTGGCTCAAATGCTAATTGAGATTGCTGAGAGAAGACTTTGCGGCATCCTCCATACAGCTGGAGCCAGCAGGGTAAGTAGATATGAGTTCTCAAAAATGATTGCAGACTTCTTCAACCTCAACCCAAATCTGATTAAGCCAGCCAAGATGAGCGAACTACACTGGAAGGCTATGAGGCCGAAAGACTCATCCCTAAACATAGCCAAATGTTTAAACACATTAGCGGACACGAAGCCTCTGACTTTACAAGAAGCATTTAAAGTGATGAGGTTGGAGAGAAATCAGTATATGAAGGCTTGATTGATAAATATACTTATAGCTTAAGAGATTAGCTGTAATTCTTTTCACCAAATGTTACTTTTTGAAGTGTGGTTGTGGCTGTTTAGCGTCTCGATAAATTAAATTAGTGGGTTAAGTTTAACTATTTTTGGTGGAGGATGTTGAGGATTTATAGGGTTTTGAGGGTGAGGAGTTCAAGGGGCGAGTTGGCTGTGAAGACGCTTTTTGACACAGGGGCATCTTTCACCGTTGTTAGGAGGGATGTTGCTGAGAAGATCGGCCACATCCTTCCAACCGATGTTAAGGAAGTTACTTTGGCTAATGGGAAGACGAAGTTGAAGGTGCTCGGCTACATTCCAATTTCAACAGTGCTTGAGGGTTCACCCATAGACGACATAGCCTACGTCATCGAGGAATTAGCCGAGGAGCTCATCGTAGGAGTTAAGGTTATGGAGTTTTACGACATCAGGCTGGACCCTTCAACAAACAGAATAATTGTGGGAAGAAATTACAGCTCCTTCGAGCTTTACGTATGTGGTTAACATGCCATACATGATAAAGTGCAGATGATGCAATGGCCTTTTAGAGGAGCTAAATACGATTGAAGTTGAGGATAAGCTATTGGAGTTGGATTATCGAGAACTCGTAGACAATGTTTGTTAATCAGCCTTAGCCCAAGGGCTTCGGCCACGCGGTTTTAATGGCCAAGAGTCGCTCGTGGACAACAGCCCCTTCATGGTCTGCGCCGGGACATATACATAGTTTTCAATGGAAAACGGTTCCTCTGAGGATGAATGAGGCATCCTCTCACAACACTGCAGCCGTCTTACTCCTTCAGGAGGTTCAGGATCCAAGGCAATACGGAGTTGCCGTAACTAAACAAGGGGAAAATAATGAACTCGACGTTGTAAGAGTTGTTGAGAAGCCTGAAAAGCCTCCATCAAAATTGGCTGTAATGCCATTCTACATATTCACTCCCGAGATAATCGAAATATTAGAAAAATTTGGAGCTAGGCGTAGGCGGCGAAATCACTAACGGACACTATTCAAAAGCTTATAGATAAAGGCCGCAGGGCCGTAGGCGTACAACTTAAAGGCGATGAGGTAGGGCTCGACATAGGCACGCCTCAAAATATACTGGAAGCCCTCAAATCCCCCGCGAACGCTTTAAGAGGATAAAAATGAGTAAGGCATGATTCAATCCGTACGATGGGCTTGAATCATTCATCGAGTGAATGGAAAGTATTCCATTAGAATTCTGGCCCAAAAACTTTTCTACACCGGCTCCACAATCTTAAACAACAACTCTCTTTTATTAATAAGCAAAAACAAAATAAAAACCATAGAAACGATAGATAAAGAAAATATATGTATAAATATTCCGTTTCGCAGGGCATTCTCAGGCATATATTCATTAAGCATAAGGATTTGGCAAAAGCGCTGGGTGCGAAGAACGCTGAAGAACTCTATGATAAGTTAAAGAACATCATTGAACATGCAGATGAAGTTTACACTGACGTTTTCAATGCCATTTATTATGTCAAGAAAATAAATGAGCTTTACGCAAACATTATCATTTATGGTAATGTTATAAAAACAGCATACTTATTAAGCCATAAAACTTACAATAAAATGAAGAGGAAAAAATGGATTCAAAAGCTATCCTAAAACTTGACGTCGAATTCATTCTTCAGAAAGTGGAGGAGATCCTCCAAATCAAGCTGCCCCCTAAGATATTAGAAATCTCCTTATTACCCGAAGATTCACTGCTCTACATACGCTTTAACGAAGCCTCAGGGAGAGAGTTCGGCGAACCCGCCCACCCATTAATCCACGTTTTCAACGACGAAAAAGGAAACCTAACATCCCTAGAAATCATAAACATAAACAGATTCATTAAAGAACCCTCAAGCAAGCTAATTCAAATGAACAAATAAGTAAGACCTACCTAATTCCGTTTACAACTAAAGGTACAATACTCAATAAGATGCGTACGAACGTGCGATTTAAGAGACTAACGTAAATGGGGAAAACATAAAAGCATTGTCTACACTATTCAAATTGTGAACATTGAGGATTTTAACAGGCAAATAATACCAGTGTTGAAGCGTTTCGGGGTTAAGAGGGCTTCCCTTTTCGGCTCCTTAGCTAGAGGTGAAGATAGAGAGGACAGCGACATAGATATCCTCGTCGAGTTTGAGGCGGGGAAAAGCCTACTTGACCTCGCCGGGCTGAAGATTGAGTTGGAGGAGGTTCTCGGCAGAAGGGTTGATCTGCTTACTTTCAATTCGCTCCATCCACTCTTGAAGGATAAGATTCTAAAGGAGTAGAAGCCGATTCTATGAGGAAGGACCCGAAGATCCTTATTGAACATATTTTAGAACGTATTGGGTTAATTGAAGAATACCTTAGCGCGTAAGCAAGGAAGAATTTCTAGGCGCCAAGTCTTCACCAAGAAAATGATTGTTTGGCGTCTATAAAAGTTTAGTTGATTAGCACTTTCTACGTGAAGGCACATTCTACAACGCCTTTGACTATGTCCAATACTTAGATGGAAAGCTAAAATTAGGCGATGTTAAGAAGGCTGAAGTGAAAGCCCTAATAGACACTGGAGCAACTTTTCCAGCACTGCCCGAAGAAATAATCACCGAACTTGCATTGCCAAGCCTGGGCGAACATCCAGCCGAAACCGCAGAGGGAGCGGGAAAAGTGGAGCTTGTGGCCAACGCCATAATAAAGATAGAGGATAGGATAGCTCAATCACCAATCATCAAAAGGCCGAAGGGCACAACACCACTCATAGGCGTGGTAGCCCTAGAACAAATGGGCTACAAGGTGGACCCAAGGACAGGAAGACTCATAAAAGGACTGCCGTTAATGCTCTAAACACAAAATAAAACAACACTCAAAAGTTTGCAGGAAAATATGCACGCAGGAAAGCTTTAATTTTCCAAATTAGACTGTAATCATAGTTGGAAACATGACCCTAAAAGAAGAGTTCCTAGCTCTTCTCGAGAAGGATAAAGAATTCCGCTACGCCGTAGTTGGGCTATTAGGCTTTGAAGAGATACTCCGCCGACTAGATAAACATGAGGAGGAACTCGTCAAACTGAGGGAAGACTTGAACCGACTAGGGGGAAACATGCTCCTCGGATTCAAAAGACATGATGAAGAGCTGGTTAAATTAAGGGAGGAAATGAACAAGCTGAGGGAAGACATGCTTCGCGGCTTTGAACTTATGAATAGACATCTGGACGCTCTTGGCGCAAGGTGGGGGTTAATGGCGGAGGAAGCCTTTAGAGAAGGCTTAAAAGGCTTCTTGGAAAAGGAGCTAAAGTTAAGCGTTGAACGTTGGACCGAATACGACGGTGAGGGAACAGTTTACGGGTATCCATCAATTGTTGAAGTTGACGTAGCAGTTTCAGATGAAAAAACAACGCTCATTGAAATATCATCCCACATCAAACCCTCAGACGTGCTTCTATTCCTAAAGAAAGCACAGTTCTACGAGAAAACTGCCAAACGAAAACCCGACAGGCTAATCATGATTACACCATACGCTGAAAAAGAAGCCTTCACAGTCGGCAAAAGATTTGGAGTAGAAATATACACCAAAGTTTGAAACAAATATCAATGAGAAAACGCGTTGCGAACCTTTTAACTCGGAAAACTTCTGCTTAGAAAACGTAGGGGGGTTTAATCCATTGGTAAAGATTTCAGCCAATAGATTCGTCCCGAGGTGGAACGACGCGCTGAGGGTGGAAGTTGAGACCGCCGCCAGGAGGCTTAGGATGAAGCGCTTAAGAGTCTTGAAGAAATTTTAAGGCGGCGCTGTAATCTTTAAAACTAACGGCGTGAGTTGGGAAAAGATTTAAATCGATTATGTAGTTTCATAACTATATAGTGATATCTTTGAAAAAATATGTAACAATCTCGATTCCAGCGGATGTCAAAAAGATTCTGGAGGAGGCCAAGGGCAGAGAAGAATGGGGTGTTTTCCTCCTAAACCTATACAGAGAGGCTAAAAGGCTGAAAAGCGAAAGCGCGTTTAAAGAGTTAACAAGCATACTCACAGAAGAGGACTTGAAGACTATGATGGAATCCAGTAAAGAGTTCAGGGGAAGGTTTAAACTTAGATGACCCTGCTTGACACAGACATAATCATAGATATGCTGCGGGAAAGAAAACACGAAGTCGGAGCCATCTCAATTATAACACTCATCGAGGTGCTGAGAGGAATAGAAGCGGGCAAAAGAAAAAAGGTTAAGGAGCTACTGGAAAAAAGCTTCGACCTAATAAACCTAAACAACGAGATGGTAGAAACTTACTGCAACCTATACCGCAAACTCAAAGAAGACGGCAAACCCATCCCAGACGCCGACCTTCTTATTGCAGCGACGGCCATATCCAACAACATGGCACTAAAAACAAAGGACGAACACTTCAAAATACTGAGACACTACGGCCTAAAGCTGAAATAGGCACCTAAAAGCACAGAAAATGTTAAAAGAGCTCGCACTCTCCATATTAAGGCTAACAATTGTTAGGAATAGGCGCAAAAGCTAAACTTTACGAATGATTTGTGGGAATATTTAAGCAGTGGGAAATCATTCTTAGGTAGGATAAAATGGAAACCGTTAAAATCGACAATAAGAGCAGGGTGGTTATTCCTAAAAGCCTCCGGGAGAGGGCTAAGATAAAGAGGGGAGGCTACGTTAAAATATGGTCTAAAGGAAAAACAATAGTTATCAAACCTGTCGAATCCATTGCTGACAAATACTACGGCGCCTTCAAAATAGAGAAATGGCCGGAGAACCTAGACGGTTTTATAATACATGTTATGAGAAAAGGTGGACGCTGAAAGCTACATAGACACAAACGTATTCATCTACTGGCTTGGCAATCACCCAACCTTCGGCAAAAAAGCCCACCAATGGATAAAGAAGGTTGAAGAAGCCCCAAGGGGGAATAATGGCGGGCTTAACGGGTAAAAACCTTAAAGACCAAAAACTAGCCGAAGAAATAACTCACTCAATCACAAGCCTCCCAGGACCAACCATAATCCCCCTAACCCAAAAGGACACAACCCAAGCAACAAGCCTAATGAAAGAATACGAACTGGACTACGAAGACGCCATACACCAGCAGCTGCACTAAAAGCAAAGCCAAAGAAATAATATCCAACGACCAGGACTTTGATAAAACAACCATAAAAAGAAGGTTCACATGATACATTTGCTTTAAAGCGAACTTGACGCGCTTTTGAGTTGTATTCATGGAAAACTTCCAAACCAATTTTAAAGTCTTGCCAGAGCCAAAATTTGAAAGGAACATAAATATGTTTGATTCCTTTTAACATATAAAGGAGAGCGTTTAAATGGGCTACACATTCGCTAAAGTGAGGCTTTGCAATCCCGTCGAGCAATCTAAAACTCTTGATTTAGACCTCATAGTTGATACTGGGTCAACGTACACATGGGTTAAACGCTCAAGGCTTAAAAGTCTAGAGCTTAAGCCCACCAGTAGAAGGGTTTTTAAAACCATTGAAGGCAGACTTGTTGAGCGGGAGATAGGCGAAGCCATCATCGAATGCGGAGGAGAGAGGGCTACAACCATAATTGTCTTCGGTGAAGAAGAAGATGCTGAGGTTTTAGGCGTATACGCCCTAGAAGGCTTAGGCTTGGAAGTTGACCCCACAACAAGGGGATTAAAGAAATCCGAAGCCATACTAGCCCTCTACATGCAAAACGACCACAAGCATGATTGCTGAGCATCAAAATCTCCAGCTTCCACACAATTAAATTTTGAAGCCAACACTGTTCAACTGTATTAAAGACGCTCAATATTGATTTTAAATCCAGAAGATTTACCTCCCCCACTCTTGACTTGTAGATATTGAGGGGCGCGTGGTCACATTACTTGTTGAGGAGTGGCTGCACAGAAAGGCTGAGGAGAACGCCCATAACGAGATGCTGGCTTTCCTACTCATAGTTCTAGGCGTCCAATTTTTAACAACAGGCCTCCTCGTCACAATATTTACTTCAGGCCAAGAAATGTGGCTTTTCGCCTTATACAAACAACTTCAAACAGCCTCAATAGGTTTAGGCCTAATATTAACCATAACAGGCTTCACCATCTCATCGACAGGCTTCATCCTCGTCATACACTATGACAGGAAAAAGGCTTGGTACAGGAGGCAGATTGAAAAAACCTCAATAATTGAGAAATGGAAGATGAAGCCTAAAAGCGTCGACGAAATACTGGAAGAATATGTTGGTAGGAGAAAGAAGGAGAACAACACTTAAACGCTGACTTTCCTCCTTAAAATGCCAATTCTCCCAGCGGAACTCTTACTCCTCCGCTCGCCTGTCTGGAAAACCTCACAAATCTCGAATAAAGCGCCGCAATGTTTACATTGCACATATCCCGCATCATGTTTGGCGGCAAGCCAAAAACCCTCATTTGAACCACACTTCGGACAAGTTTTGAAAGCACCGTAAACGGCTACTATCTCCTCCAACCCATTCTCCCCAAATCATCCATGTCAATTCAAAGATTTATCCATTTTGTCCCTAAACGACTCTTAAAGCGAAAGCCGCAATATTACAGTTTCAACACTATTATTTTCCAAGAAATACCGGTTTTTAACTCGCCAAACCCAAAAAAACTTGGTTAAAGACATGCACCCAACAGTCAGCTTCATACTGCCAGTCCAAAACAACATAGAATTTCTAATGGAGCAAATAAACGCAGTCTTCAAGTTTTCAGAACGCTACCAGGGCTTCTGCGAACTCATAATTGTAAGCGACCTTCCAGAAAATGGCGTATTCAACCTAATTTGGCTAACCATCAAACTAAACAAAATCACCCACCCACATGTGAGGGCTAGAATCATAAGGTACGCATCCCACGTTGAAATCGAGGAGCTTGTTAAAACAGGCCTAAAAAACGCTTTGGGAGAGAAAATAGTAATTGCAGCGAACACCCCTCAAATCGGCAACGTTGCGGATGAATGGGACGGCTTTACGAAGAGAGACATCACTGTAGTAAGATTCCTCTTCGAGGAAAACGTCCTCAAAAACCTGGCGTAAGGGCTATAGTTTATTCAAGGGGAGGCTGATACAGGACAACTATTATGAACAAGTCAACGTACACCCAGCCGAAGCCTGGATGGTAATACCGAGAGCCCTCCAATATTGGCCCATTGAATATTTCATCGTTTTGGGGTTCAACATAAACCAACCCCTCCCTACACCTAATCGCGTTAAAGGCGTGGTCAAATTCTCTTCCGTCAGAGGTTTTTCCTAAAACTGCAACAACGCCCATATCCCAATGGTTAAGTTTGGCATGCAGAGAAAGCATAACTGCAAAGTCGCCGCATACAAAATCCGGATACACATAGCTAATCTTGTCCGTCTCATCCCTCTCCAGCCAATCCCTAAGCTCATCAACCGACGGGGTCACAGTCTCATTTGAAAACAGTGGTTTGTAAAACGCAAAGTAAAGCTTCTCAAATTCGCCTTTCACCTCCGTGTAGTTTGCTAAGAGCGCCTGGTAGGCTGTCGACAAATTCTCATACATGCTCTTCAACTCAAGCGTCTGCTGCTCAAGACTCGTATAGTTTTGAAGAAGCCTACCATAAGTTAAGTTTAAAGAAGCATAGTCAACGGTTAGCCTAACATATTCGCTTAAAACCTTCTGATACTGCTCCATCAAAACAGAGTAATTTTGAGACAGAACAGCGTACGACTCGTTAACCGACTTAAACTCTTGAAGCAAAAGCTCATGCGCCGACATAAGCCTACTATAGTTCTCTAAAAGCCCTCTATTTTGGTTCTCAAGCTCTTGTACAAGCTTCTCAGCCGACTCACATCTAGCTTTAAACTTCGCATTTTCCACCTGGACAGAATAATCGTGGCATGCTATTGATACTGTCAAAATCAACAGTGCTACTATAACAGCCGTTTTAACGTTTCCAGCAGACACGGTTCATCCTCCGTTAACAGGCATCTGTTTCAACAAAGTTTCCGCTGCCTAATAAGTCTCCCCCTAAAAGCTCTCTAGGCGGCTTTTTCAAGGCTTCAGCAACTTCAAACTAACTAAAGTATCTTCTATATTATAATTCCATCATCCTTATTTGCCCCTTCAAACTTAAAATAACAAGGTGAAAACTCATTGAACGAAGACAATGAAACCTTAAATGCTGTTCTAACGGCTTTGAAGAAGATTGAATCTCAAATCGAGAAAATCCTTAAAGGTGAAGAGCTCAGCGATGAGGACCGCCAAAAACTTGAAGACATTAGAGTTAGCCTCTCAAACGTTGAAGGTAAACTTTCCAGAGTCTTAAGCCCCAGCGTGGAGCAAACGCCGAAAAAGGCTGTGCAGGAATACATCCGTGGACCTCCACTAATAATAAGATGCAAAAACTGGGAAGATTTCAGGGCCCAGGCAACAGGTTCAGAGGCAATCTCATTCCTCTACAAACCAGAAGATAAAACATTCCAGGTTGACGCCCTGAAAAATGGCAGAGTATACACGTTCAGCGGCCCTGTTCCCAGCGACGTTGTCCTCCTAAAATCATGGCTTGCAAGGGCGCTTAACACAGACGAGTCAAAAGTTCTAGAAGGTGTGCTTGCAATAGGCTAAAACTAAGTCATCATAGCGTTACACGCGTAGCTTACCGAACAAAACAAATTGAGAAGCCGGCGGCTTTGCAGCCTTCCTTCTTCTCCTGAGAAAGTAAAGCAGCAACAGTATGACTAGAAACACGGCAATCCCAACGATAATTGGTAGAATCAGAATGAACAGTGAAACAGCAAACATGGGCTTCAACGTCACTTTCCCATCTACAAGCATGTTATCAGCCGTATTTGTCTCACCCTCAACGGGAGGTATCGCAGCGCTTAAAATATAGGATCCAGGCTTCACACCGGAAGTGTTCCAGTGGATAATTATTTCCCTAGTCTCAAACGGCGCAAGCGCTCCAACGGGAAATGTGGAAATCGTCTTAGAATCATAGCTAACGGTTAAATTGAACCTTTCATACACGTTTCCAAGATTTGCAACCACAACTTTTAACGTTAAAACATCCCCCACGTTCACTTCGGATTTATCAGCACCAAGCCAAAGAACTGCAACATCATGGGTAACTGTTGGCGGAGGCTTTAATACGGCGACTTTTCCATCCACCAACAAATTGTTGGCCAAATTTGCCTCACCCATCACTGGGTCAGCGTAAGCCTTAACCGTATAGTTGCCTTCAGCAACGCCAAACGTATCCCACTCAAAAGTAAGCGACCTCTCAGCCCCCGGCAGCAGATCATGAACTAAGATTTTGCCAACAACGTTTGAGTCATAAAACAATGTCAGGTTGAAGCTTTCAGTGGCGTTTCCAAGGTTCATCACGGTGACAGTTATGTTCAATTTCTGTCCAACGTAAACGATGCGACTGCTTGGATGAATGGACGTTACAGCCACATCGTGTAAATAATAAACAGGCGGGCTTGAAACGGACAGTGTACCATCCACGAATACGTTGTTTTCAACGTTAACTTCCCCAGATACATTTTCAGCTCTGGCCCAAACAACGTACCGCCCAACATCCAAGTTAACCCTCCATGTAAAGCTTAAAAGCCTGCTTCCACCAGCCTTCAAATCAACCAGGCAGTTCCAAACAGTGCTCATATTAGCGTAAACACTTAAACGGAAAACCTCATCATAATCCCCCAAATTTGCAACATTAACATAAACCGTCAAATCCTCCCCCTTGAAAACCTGATTCCTAGAAACACTTAACGAAGTAACAGCCACATCATGCTTCTTAACCGGTATTTGCGGAGCCCTAACCCAAACCTTCCCGTCAACAAGCTGATTGTTAGCCACATTCACCTCACCCGCCAGGGGCGGTACAACCGCCTTAATGGTGTAATTGCCCTCCAAAACATTCGAAGTGTTCCAAATATAAGACAATGTTACATTGGCGCCTGGAGCGAGAAAACCAACCTTTAAAGTGGCCAGTGGAAACCTATCGTAGTAAATGGTTACGTTGAAATTCTCCGGTTCTGTTCCAAGGTTTTTGACGCATAGTGTAATATTTACAGGCTGGCCTGCTTGCACCTGTAAAGGCTGGGCTTTCAAAGATGTAATTGCCACATCGTGGACTATTTGAGGAAGCGGCGGCAAGACAGTTAATGGTCCAACTTTTAATACATTGTCTTCCACGTCAATTTCCCCTTCAACGGGACCCGCCAAACCAGTTATCATGTAATTTCCCTCCGGAACGCCTGTTGTGTTCCAGAGGAAATCGAGGCATGTTTCTTTTAAGGGAAGAAGCGAACCAACATATTTTTCCATCAAAAAAGTTTGGTTGTAAAAAACTTTAACGGGGAACGATTCGGTATAGTTGCCCTTATTTCTTACACAAATCCCTATTTTTACAGTTTCTCCAGCTTTTACAACATTGCCCGACAAGGAAATTGAGGATATGGCTACGTCTCTTGTGACGATTTGAAACGTGGTAGAGTATCCAGGACCATATGGAGCCCCACCCTGAACCGGTGGAGCTGTAAAAGCGTTAACATAAACCACCGCGTCTCCTGTTCTTGAGCTTGTAGGAACTTGACACGCGTATGTCTGTAAAATGTTTTGACCCGGGGTTAAAGTTTGTTCAAATTCAACATGGATTATTGATGTTGCCGAGGCGTCAACAACATCTACTGTGAAAAAGGCATTTTTTGAAGTTAACCCGGTGTTTTCGGCCGTTATGCTAAAGACTACGCTTTCACCCCGCAAAAACGTGGTCTGAGGGCTCAGTCTAAAATTTAGCGTTGCAACGCTTGTTATTTTAACTCCGTAGTCGACCCTGAACGTTAAGGTGTCGTTCACCACAACTCCCGCTATGTCGACGGTAGCTATGGCGAACCATTCGCCAATAACTAAGCCTTCCTCCCCAGCTGTTGGAGTGGGTATGCGGAAAGATACGCTTGCTATTCCGCTCTCGTTTGTAGCTGATGAGAGAATAATTCTAATAGGGTCATCAACCATCGGAGGGCTTGGGCCTTCTATTTGAAAGGCTACCAACTTATTTTGTATAGGGGCTTCATTATATGTTACAAGCGCGTAGAGAATTACTTCCTCTTGAGGTTGAAAGGAGTCGCTTGGCTGATTTGGACCTCTCCCGCTAAAAGGCTGTTTTTGCGTAAAAAGGTCTATGTTTCTCCCCCTTTCACAGTACGTCGACGAGAATAGGACAGTTACAGCCGTTAATTGAAGCAATATTAAAGTTATTAGGGATAGAGATTTTTTCATTTTTATGCTCATTCCAATAACCCTCACGGCGCAATTATTAGAAGCCAGTTTGCTATTGAATACGCGTAGATCATGGTTATGGCTATGTATATGCTAATGGGCAAGGCGATTGTTACTAGGGCTGAAAGTTCGCTTTTGGGTTTTGATTTTTCAGACAGCTTTTTCGTTACAAACAGTATTGTGCATACCATGATGAAGAATATTGGGGAGGCTAGGTATGGTGTTATGAACTGGGAGAGCAACGCGATATATATGTTTGGCTCTATGTATGGAGAATACCGTAGATAACTTATTAAACGCAGAACTTCTTCAATCAACACCAACGTGAAGGTAAGCGTGAATAGGTTCCTCTGCAGGCTTATAATTCTGGGCGAATAAAGCTTTAGCTCCGCATATTCTTTAGCCAACGGTTTAGGGGCATGCGCCGGTATTGTGGATGCGCCTATACCCATTTGCTGGTAAACTTGGCAGTTGTGGGATCTTGGATCCCTATGCTCTATGCAGTAAAATTCTTTGCAGTAGGGGCAAATGTGGGCGATATAGACTTCCCTTTGGCAATAATTGCACCGCATTAGGCTGTCCCTCCGACTCTGTCCGAGCCGGCTGCGAGCGGCTACGGCAAGCTTCCCGTCAGCTTACCAATTAACGCTGACCAAAGGGGCATGTAGGCTGAGCAGTCTATCTTCGCCAACAGTTCCTGATACCTTATTGTAACGGTCATTGTGAGGCTGGCGAAACCCATACTTAACGTTCTCTGCGTATCTCTATAGTTTAACAGCACTCTACCTAACAGGATCTTGCATGTTGTCACATTGGCCGCCGTTTCAGTTGCCGTTATACTTGCGTAGTCGGCTGAAACTTGAAGCTGTATACCGCTCTCTGTATAGTTTAGGCTGAACTTTGATACGGTGAAGTTTACAAGTTCTATGTATGGAAGTATATCCTTCACCGGATCTATGGAAACCTGTGTGGCTAAAACCTTCACTGGGACGGGTACCTGCATAACCGTAGCCAAAATTAGTGTTGCAATTATAGCTGATGCTCCAATGCGCCACTTCCAGCCGCCGCCCGCGTGTCCAACGCTGAAAGCGTGCTTTGAGGGCTTAGGCTCTCTCGCTGTTATTTGGCCTGTTTGGGCTGGAACGTAGCCGCATGCAAGGCACTTGTAATAAACCTCGTTCAGGAAGCCATCTTGATCTCTTCTGCACAGCAACCACATATCCTCGTTACATTCAGGACACTTCAATCTTTCTCCCCCATCTGCAGTGATAAAAAAGCATGCACCTTTATTTAACTAGTTATGTAAAAAAGTTCTATATTTTTCTGAGAGAATATTATGTCATATGAAATACGAAACAGCTACTCGTCCTTAGACATAACACGCCTATAATAAATTTCTGAAGCAGCTGCACATGTAGCTATTCCATTAATAAGCAACACAATTTCAAGACCAGCAATCAAAGGATTATTCTCAAAAGCAACAACCCTTATCTGGCCAAAATTCAGGCAGAGAATGAGCAAGAAAACTATCGACGCAGCCATAGCTGTTGCTATTCCAATACAGAATAAGATAAACTTAACCAGATTCTTGTTCATGCGTAGTAAGTGAAAACCACATTTTATGGATAAGCCTTGTGAAAGTCAAATACTTATTTCAACTAGAAAAAGAATGGAGGATGTTTAAGTGTAGAGTTTTCTGAAGATCAGTACGGCTGCTATTATAGCTGCAATGGCCGCGACTAAAGACAGAGCAAGATTCGTAGGTTGCAAGCCCGTCTCGGTTTTTATGGAGTCTATCTTCGCATACAAATCTCCAATGCTTGTCGAAATTGTGGCGGTTTTCCCGTCAATTGAGGAGATTTTCCCATCTAAATCTCCGACAGCCGTTCTAATCTGAACAACATTTTGTCCAACAGCTACAACCTGCGTGTTTATGCTGTCCAAGCTTGTCGTAATAGTCCCTAAATCAGTCTTAATCGTCACCAAGTCTCCTGACACACTTACTAATGTACCCTTTATCGCTGCTAAATCTGTTTTCACTTCGCCCATGCTTGTCTGAATTGTCGCAACCCCCTCCTGCACGCCTGTTATTTTGGCATTCAAACTTGAAACATCCGCCTTTATAGTTCCAACGTCGGTTTGTATCGTAGCCATCCCATTTCTGATTTCAGCGATTTTGGCGTTCACTTCTGTTAAGTTGAGGGTTATTTTGCCAACATTAGTACTGATCGTTGCTAAATCGCCCTTTAATGATGTTAATGTCGCGTTGAACCCTTCTAGTGTCGGGCTTACAGTAAAACTTGCTGTTCCAAAACCGCTTAGGGAGAATCCTTCGAAAACTAGTGTTGCGTTTACGATTATGAAGTAGTTTCCCTTCTCTTTGGGACATGTGAAGGATGCTGCATAAAGCCCTGTCGTAATCCTTTCAGCCGTGAGAGTTTGCAGGAATATGTTTTCACAGTAAAGCTGAATAGTTATAGATGATGGATCCGTTGCCGTTCCATCAAGGTCGACTTCAGCGTATACCCTCACAGATTCCCCGCTGAAATATATTGTTCCACTGTTAACTCTCACATGTAACGGGTCTTTTAGGACCTGGAACCTCACGGTGGCCAAATGTTTAAACACATCTGATTGAGTTGTTGCGTTAAACTGGTACAATTCTATGTCGTACTGTCCTGACATGAGAGCTGGAACTTTTAGGAATGGTGAGCCTATGTGATATTGTTTGTCGGCGTCCTGCCAGCACAGCTTTCCTTTCCACACTGGGCTTGATGGATCTGGGTATTGCGGATTTTTAGGATCGGCTGGAAAACGGTATGCAAATGGACAGTATACCTTACTCCACCAGGCATAGTCAAGCTCATTGTTTAGTATGAAGCCCTTCTCAAAAACCCAATACTTATTCATTCCAAAATCAATCACTAGGTAATAGTCATGCACTTGCATCTTTGTCGTCTTTGTTGAACAATCGTAAATCTTTTCAATGTATTTAGGCAATGGTAAGCCTTCCCCGAATATCTGTATGAATTGCCCACTCAAACCAACAGCCGGCTCAGTCCATATCTTTGTTAAAACCTTGAAAAGCGCCGCTTGTGGGTAGTTAGGCATCCAACCGCTTCTAACCCCTATCTTCCGTTCTCTAGCAAAAATTGGGTGATAGCCACCATAGCTTTGAGGAATCTTAAATTTGAATGAAAATGTGCCTTTCGAATCCGTTGTTGGCGGATTAACTGTTGGAGTTAATGTCAAATTGTCTAGGTATGGTCTCCATTCAAGCTTAATTCCATCGCTGCCCCACTCCAAAGCCCAGGCATCAAAATATCTGCCCAAACTTACGTCTCTATAAATGACGTCCATTTCAGTGTTCGCTGCAAACCCTTTACCCGTTATTGTCACTTCATCTCCAACGAAGCCTTCAGATTTATCAATCCAAACCCATGGAATAATTGTGAACTTAGAAGAGTTCGTGACTTTTCCGTCAGTTGCCGTAACATCATATGTGCCTCTTGGCAACTCGGGCACCTTAAACTTTAACATGAACCGTCCAAAGGCGTCGGTTTTATTGCTGCCCACAAGTATGGTTCCAAACTTAACAGTCACATCTTTGTATGGAAGAAAACCCGTAGAAACATATACTTTAACATTTGAGTCTACATGGCCGACTGGCTGATTTTCGAGGAAACATTTGTCTATGGTCACTACTTCGATTCTCGGTTTTGGCTTATACCAAAAGAACATCACTTCTTGAAGATTTTTAGTGTCTTGCCTATTTTCAGCGTAATCGTAGGCCACAACTGTAACGTTGTGCCATGCCTCGTTCTGTAGCACGGTGTATTCTGGTGTACCGGGTACTGCTTTCCAATAGTAGACGTCTTTTTTGCTGTCATATTTCATTAAGCCTATGAACTTTTCCCACTTCCTTGTCTTATCGATGTATGTGAACCACAATTCAACCCTTTTTATTTTTGACGGGTGCAGCCCCTCCTTGTCACTTGCCGTGGCGTTCACCCAAACTGTATCACCATCCCGGTATACTGTGCCGTTTTGAGGGAAGACTATTTGAACTTTTGGCAAGGTCTTATCTATTAATATGAAAAGTTCGTAGTAGTTTGTCGTTGCCGGCGGGTCTGTACCAGCGTCAACAGTCCATACATCGATGTTGTAGCTGCACTCGCTCTTTGGACCTTCGGTCATGTAAATGTCGAAGCGAGCTGTTTCTCCCTGTTTAATAGGATTAGTATCTGTTCTGAAATAAAGCACCGTTGGCCTTTTGTTTGGTCCAAACTCGTCCGGCGTTGCATACCATCCTACTCTCTGGATTGTCTGAGTGAAGTTGAAGTAGGAATTTCCGTTTTCATCTTTTTCAAACACTAGTTTAACTTCCCGTATCGGGTCTGGACCGTTGTTTGTCACAGTGAAGTTTATCCACTTTGGAGTATAGCCGTTCCAGTAATACTCGTTCGGCGCTCCTGGATGCGGCGGATAAGTCGGGTCGGCCGGAATTTCCTTTGCCCATTGCACTGTAGCAGTGTGCCTTGCAAGGGAATCATGAACGCTCATCGCAGCCGAAAGCATTAGCAGTAACAGCACAATGAACAATGTCTTCTTCATAATTTCCTTTCTCCTTCTTCACCTAATACAAAGGAGAAACTTTGGAATTAAACGTTATGGAAACATTTTATAGAAGATTTTTCTAGCCATTTAAAGCTTCATAAAAGATTTGAGGCTGTTTTCCCAAAACTCAAATCTTTAAATCGAACAAAATCCTAAACCCGTTAAGAACAAAGCTTAACATCCAATAAACTTTTCTATAACGAAACAATTACTAGAACAGCAATGCAGGAACGTGCAGCCATGACTGCTGAACAATTAGGCACTACTGTACAAGCTGAATTTGAAAAATTAAGGGACATAGTTTCAGCCCACTTTCAGTTAGAAGAAGCCCTCATAGAACTGGGTGTCCCGACGTTCTACTTAAAACAGCCCCAAGAAACTAAAGAGCCTTTCCTTCGCTTGCTTAGAGAACTGGACCCTATGGGCTTAATAGCCTTTTTAAGGAAAAAAGAGGGCCGACTTGTTCTAAAAATTTTTCAGAAGCCCCCAGTTAAGCCTAGCAACACCCTAATCAACTGGGTGTTGTTTTTTGCAACGATTGGAACCACCTTTGCCACGGGATATTTTCTCTCCGCCAGCCTTGCAAACATAGGAGGAGCCATAAACCCCCTCCTCGGAGGCCTCATGTTCACCGTAGCGATGATGAGCGTTCTAGGAGCGCATGAAATGGGGCACAAAATAACCGCCAACAAAGAGGGGATAGAGGCTACACCCCCATACTTTATACCAGGACCACCTCCAAATCTCGGTGGTTTTGGAACATTTGGCGCAGTTATAATCCAAAAATCTCTACCATCAAACAAGGATACATTATTCGATGTGGGTGCAAGCGGCCCAATAGTCGGCTTTATTGTAGCAACCATCGTAACCGCAATTGGACTGGCCATGTCAGTGCCAGCCCCACCATACGAAGGAGCCGCTGAACTACCTTTCCCGTTAATGATGGTCTTCATCGGAGAGCTTCTCAACTACTTTAAAATGATCCCGCGTCCAAGCCAAGGGGAAGTCTTATATCTGCATCCAGTGGGCTTTGCCGGATGGGTATGCATGCTAGTCACGATGTTGAACCTTCTTCCCGCAGCTATGTTGGACGGTGGACACATCGCAAGAGCCTCGGTCGGCGACAAGGTAAGGACTATTTTAACAGCGGTGTCGATTATCCTGCTGGTTATCAAATTCTGGCTGATGGCGCTATTTGTACTGTTCCTTTCACTGCAAAGGCACCCTGGACCACTAGATGATGTCTCAAAGCTTTCCCGCAAAAGAAAACTTTTAGCGCTTGTTTTAGTCGCAATCTTCATCTTGACGTTTCCAATGTTCTAGTCGCATCCGTGTATTTTTGTTGAACATTTATACAGAAATCTTTATTAAATATTATTATTTCAGACTCACTTGAAAACCATGAAAGGCATCCCAATCCTGATAGTTTTCTTCACGATCTTCCTAGCAGCCTCGCTTCTAATCCCTTCACCCATGCTTCCTGGAAACCTTCTCTCAAACCATTTCAGTAACCTTTCATCCGCCTATAAAGGATGGGTCAGCGCTTTTCTCAACGCTGTTTTTTATGGAATCATCCTGTGGCTTATCTTTGTAGCAGTGAGCCGCAGATTTGAAGAAAAGTAATAGAAAAAGGATTCTAAAGCTCAGACAGTTGGAGAAAGCCCACAAGCCTTATGGTGCTTCCACATCTCTTGCAGTGAATAACCAGCTCAGCCAACTCGGTTCCCTTAACCACTGTGTCCACAATTTCATATACCTCGTCACTCTCGTCGTCTGGGGAGATTGTGGTCCCGCATCTTGGACATGGGAAAGACCCGTCCCCATCTATTTTAGTCAGGTCCACCGTGTATACAACGTTCTTTTCCCTCTTGAACGCGGCTTTCCTCATTTGCTAAGCCTTCCTTGCGCTGTGTTTCCTAAATTCGCCACGACCATTAATTAACCATTGTGAATCAGTAATCCATATTGAAAGTCAGCTTTTACGGTGAGGGTATTCCAGCCACTTTAGGGAAGGGGACAGCGTCCCAGATGTTTTCAAGACCGCAAATGAACCTTGTCAGCCTTTCAACGCCTATACCAAAACCCGCAGAAGGCGGCACCCCAGCCTTCAACATATCCAAGTACCAGCCATAATGTGATGGATCCTCACCGCTGCACCGCATCCTTTCAACAAGCTTTTCGTAGCGGTTTTCCCTACGGCCTCCTGAAATGGCTTCCCCGAAGCCCTCAGGATATATTAAGTCGAAGTCTTCAAGAACGCCTGGGTTTTCCTCACTTTCCATATAGTAGAAGCTTCTTGCAGTAGCCGGGTAGTTCGTTATCCAGAAGGGTTCGCCGTGAATCTTTGATATGGCCTCCTCAGCCTCCCACGGGATCTCTTTGCCGTATTCAACGTGTATACCAATGTTTTCGAGGATTTCAAGGGCTTCCTTGTAAGTATACCGCCTAAACGGTCTCCTAGGGACTTTCAAAGTCCCATAGCGTTCTCCGAGCATTTTGCGGCATTTCGCCCTCACGTCGGCTATAACATAGCATAACATCTTTTCCCCCAAACCCATGACATCGTCGCATGTGGCATAGGCCACCTCAAGATCTATTTGCCTGAACTCTGTCAGGTGGCGCCGCGTCCTCAAAGTTTCCGGTGGTTCAAGGCGAATGTTCGGGGAGAGGGCGAAAACTTTAGGAAGAACCGCTATTATCATTTGCTTGTAGAGGATCATACTGCTCATGACTTTAAAGGGGACTCCGTAATAGTCGATTGTGGCTTGTTTTGCACCCCTAATTCCAGGATCCGTGACGGGGCCTATAATTGGCGCCAATATCTCGATGAATCCCTCGCTTTTCAAGAAAGCCCTTATGGAGGATATGATCTCGTCTTGAACCTTAAAAATGTTGGCTAACCCATTGTCCCTTATGGTCAGGTACCTTTTCTTCAGTTTCTCCGCAACTTCTATGATGGGGAAGCTCATGGGATTTTAAATGCTAAGTGATATTATTAAATTTTTTATCGAAAGTTTTGCATTTTTCTCAAATAGATAACTATTTAAACATGTTTTTCTGTAATTTTTACACATGGGAACGAAACTCGACGAGAAGGATTTGGCTATACTGGCTTTACTTCAGAAGAATTGCAGTTTGACCGCCAGGGAGATCGCCCAAAAAATAGGTTCGCCCATAACGACTGTTTTTGCCAAGATACGAAGAATGGAGAAGCTTGGGGTAATAAAGCAGTACACGGCAATTTTAGACCACAAAAAACTGGACTTCGGCGTGACAGCCTTCATCCTAGCATCCTTCTCCTACAGAACCAACAAGGAAGAAGCGCCCCTATCGCAGAGAGCTATTGCCGAACAAATATCGAAGTTCCCGGAGGTTCAGGAAGTCCACATAATATCCGGAGACTGGGACATACTGATAAAGGTTAAGGAGAAGGATGTGGACGCCATTGGAAAGTTTGTAGTGGACAAGCTTCGCACTGTAAAAGGTATTGAAAAAACCTTGACTTGCATGGTTTTCGACACCCTAAAGGAGACAACAAACGTGCCCATAGAGATGAAAGGGCTCAAAAAGAAGTTATAGTAGATGTTTGCGCTTTACCCTTTAAAGGGCAAAGGTTTAGTAGTAAGAGTAATGTAAAAACCAAACTTTTAGGGGATTTGCGGATGAAATATGATGTAGTGATTGTGGGTGCTGGGACAGCGGGCTGTTTAGCCGCAAAAACAGCCGCGGAGGCTGGATTAAAGGTTTGTATTGTTGAGAGGAAGAACCGAAGGGAGATAGGCGAGAAAGTTTGCGGAGATGCTTTAGGCGAACATCACCTAAGGGCTTTAGGGTTAAATCCGCCTCAACAAGGTGAAATTGAACGGAGAATTGAGGGCGTCAAAATTTACTCGCCAGACTTGGAGACTGTTTTTACGGTTAGACATGAGGATTTTTCTGGTTATTTGTTAAACCGGCGGCTTTTTGGACAATGGCTTTTAAACCTGGCACTGGATGAAGGGGCAGTTTTATACGACTCTATGCTTTGCCTCGAACCCATTGTTGAAGGGGGTTATGTGGTTGGAGTTTCGGCTAGGGACTTGAGGACCGGCGAGAAGATTCGGTTTGAAGGCAAGACCGTTGTGGACGCCAGCGGTTTTTTGGCGGTTGTTAGGCGGAAGCTTCCAAGGGAGATGATGATCGAAAATGAGATTTCAAGGGAGGATGTGGAGGCCTGCTACCGGGAGATAAGGCAATTGAAACAGGAAAGCCGGGACAAAAGCTTCTGTGAAATCTACCTTAACCAGCAAGTTTCTCCCGGAGGCTACACGTGGATATTCTATAAGGGAGACGCGAAAGTTAACGTTGGGTTAGGGGTATGCATGCGGGGCAGCTTTCCAAACCCAAAGAGACAGCTTTATGAGCATGTTCTAACCAACCCCCTTTTTGAAGGATCCCTTCTATTGGATAGCGGCGCATGGTACGACCCCACTAGGCGCCCCCTCGACAACATGGTTGGAAACGGCGTAATAGTCACGGGGGACGCTGCTTGTCTTGTGAACCCGGTCCATGGCGGCGGCATAGGGCCATCTATGCTAAGCGGCTATTTAGCTGGAAAAACAATAGTTGAAGCTCTGGAAAAGGGCGATGTCAGTCAAAGAGGGTTATGGGCTTACAACGTGAGATACATGAAAGATTACGGCACTAAACAGGCAGGACTTGACGTTTTTAGGCTTTTACTCATAACATGCAGGGACGAAGATCTAAACTATGGCATGAAATATCAGTTATTGACGGAAGAGGACGTCTTGAAAGCAGGGTTAGGCGAAGACTTCAGCTTAAAAATAACGGAGACAGCCAAACGGGTTTTCAAGGGAATTAGGCGTCTCGGCTTCTTAAACAAGTTGAGGATCACGGTCAACCTTATGAATAGGGTTAAGGCGCACTACAGAGACTACCCGAAAACTCCAGACAATTTTGAAAAGTGGCGCTTGAAAACAGAGGCTCTGTTTAAGGAGGCTAAGTTGAAACTTCTAGAGTAGAACTAACATGCGAGTCGCAGTTTTAGCCACAGGCGGAAAGGACTCTACCCTAGCTCTCTATAAAGTTTTGAGGAGCGGCTACGAGGTTAAGTGCTTAGTAAGCATGATTCCACTCCGAGAGGACAGTTGGATGTTCCATTATCCGAACATGCATTTAATGGACTTGTTCGCCAAGGCCGTGGGGCTTCCTCTCGTTAAAGGTGAAACTTCGGGCATTAAAGAGGTGGAAGTTGAAGACTTGAAGAATGTTGTCGCTAAACTTGACGTGGATGGTTTAGTATGCGGTGCAATAACATCCACCTACCAGAGGGCTAGGATAGAGCAAATCTGCAGGCAGTTGAACCTTGATTGTATAACACCTCTGTGGCAGCAAGACCCATACAAGATTTTGGAGGAAATTCTGAACCTAAGCTTTGAAGTCATCATCACTGGAGTTTACGCCTACGGGTTTTCGAAAAACTGGCTGGGAAGAAGAATTGACGCCGAGACTGTTAGGGCTTTAGCCGACCTAAATAGGCGGTTCGGTATTTCCCCTGTCGGAGAAGGGGGAGAGTATGAAACCCTAGTGCTTGACGCCCCCTTCTTTAAAAGGAGACTGAGGATCATTGAGGCGGAAACAGTTTGGAAAGGCCAAAGTGGATATCTGCTTATTAGAAAAGCTGAACTTGAGGACAAGCCAAAATAGGCGGTTTGCCTTTGGAAAAGTTTATTTTGCTGGCTTGTGAATGATTGAGAGCCGAGCGGCGGACAAGGTCCGCTGGGATGTAACCGTAAGGTTGAACCATAAACTAGTGTGAGGTGAAAAAATGGCGTATAAATATATCGCGGAAGCCTGGAAGAAGCCTGACGAATCCTACGTTGAGGAGTTGATGCGTCAGAGACTTGTGGAGTGGCGGAAACAGCCAGCAGTGGTGCGCATAGATAAGCCCACACGTTTGGATAGGGCTAGGGCGCTCGGCTACAAGGCCAAGCAAGGCTTCGTGGTGGTTCGCGTCCGAGTGCGGAGGGGTGGACTGCGCAAGCAAAGGC
>Ga0080004_1121060_pt1 | contig 40942 bp, 40 predicted proteins | sample WasSprMetagenome_FD_69207 | JGI IMG/M metagenome (GOLD analysis project Ga0080004, IMG submission 69207) | Sulfidic aquatic microbial communities from Washburn Spring, Yellowstone National Park, USA - WS (SPADES assembly) (version 2) | ecosystem: Environmental > Aquatic > Thermal springs > Hot...
CGCCTACATGGATGATGCCTCAAGGCTTATCACGGGCTATGGATCCTTCCAGGAGGCGACTGCCGAGAATGCGATAAGCGTCCTGGAGAAAGCCATAGGGAAGCATGGAGGTCCTAAGGAGATCCTTACGGATCGGGGAAGCCAGTTCTATGCCTCAGAAGGCGAACGAAAGGAGAAGGGCATAAGCCTCTTCGAAGCCTTCCTGGCTAAGAAGGGGATAAGGCATGTCCTCTGCCGCCTCAACCATCCCCAGACGAATGGGAAGCTGGAAAGGTTCTACGGAGTCTATGAGCAGAAGAGGCATCTGTTCAAGAGCATAGACGAGTACGTCCGATGGCACAACGAGATCAAGCCCCACCTGAGCCTTGACTTCGAAAACCTAGAAACACCGATACAGGCTTTTCATAGGAAAAAGCCACGGGTCGAAATAGGGGGGAAATAATTATGGGAAACTACAGCGAATCAGGGCGAGCAGTGAACTTGAACTTTAGCCCACGATATAAAGGCATTAGATGCTTTAGCCAAATCGCATGGGGGAAGAGACCGAAACCCATTCCGTACTCTTCAAATTCGTATCCATACTGTAGGATCATGGGGGACTAATCTATGCTTCGAATTCACTAATCGCAAAGGATAAAGGGCTTCTAGAGGAAGCTATCCATCTTTCAGGTATCCTTAAAGCAGGAGGAAGTTTCAAATAAAAAAGGGCTCAATAAGTCTCTAAGGCTCAAAGCCTGCCTTAGGGATGATCTGTTCATGCGCCTCTACATCCTTACGGACATGGAAGGAGTAAGTGGCATCGTAAGAGAGGAGCAAACATCCCCTGGTAGCCGAGAGTATGAAGAAGCATGCCTTTCCCTCACGAGGGATGTGAACGCAGCCATAGCTGGGGCCCTCGAAGCTGGCGCATCGGAGATCCTTGTCAACGATCTTCACGGAGCCCGATATGGCTTTAACCTCGTCTTGGAGGAACTCCATCCCGAAGCCAAATGCATAACAGGAGGTCCGAGGAGTTATAGGCTTCCATGCCTGGACAGAGGCTTCGATGCTGCTTTTATGATAGGTTACCATGCCATGGCTGGGACAAAGGGAGCGGTCCTCGATCATACGATGTCTACAAGGGTCATCTATGAGGTTCGCTTGAACGGTTTAAGGGTAGGTGAGATAGGCATAGACGCCTCTATCCTAGGTGCCTTTGGAATACCCGTAGCCCTCGTTACGGGTTGCGTAAAGGCTTGCGAGGAGGCTAAGAATCTCTTGGGCAATATAGAAACGGTCGCCGTGAAGGAAGGATTAAGCCGTAATGTGGCCGTTTGCCTATCGCCATCTAAGGCAAGAGGCCTCATAAAACAGGGCGCCAAAAAGGCCTTAGAAAACCTCACAAATTTCAAACCTTTAATCTTTAAGCCTCCGATAGCTCTAGAAATCGACTATACACATCCGAACTATGCAGACCAGCAGGAGAGGGCAGTCCTAGCAAAGCGAATTGGCCCAAGAACCATAGCTTTCTACGATGACGAACTCCTCAAAGTGATGCGAAACGTAGGATGGTATTAGTCTTCCAAAGGGCCCTAAGAGCTAAAGATGCCCTCGGCTATTCTACCTTGCCAAGAATATTTTTCGCTTTAGGGATGGTGAATGCTTACAAGGCTTTAAATGAATATCGTGAAATTAAGCCCTAGCTAGGATGATTGCTTTGTCCTATCCTATACTTGAGGGACTCCAGAGCATCTTTCCCCAACTCCTGAAGGCTACGGTCTCGCTATTCGTAGTCATAGATCCTATCGGAAACATACCCTTGTTCATCAGCCTGACGGAGAAGTTGAGTAGGGAAGAAAGGCGGAGGATTTTCCATATGGCTAGCTGGGCTGCCTTCCTTTTACTCATAACCTTTGCCTTGGCAGGACAACAAGTCCTCTTGATCTTTGGTGTTAAACTATACAGCCTCATGATGGCTGGGGGACTTCTTCTTCTCATCATAGCCGTAAGGATATTGGTTTCTGGGGGTTGGCATTGGAAAAGTGATGGCCCTGAGGCTATGGGGGTTGTTCCCATAGCCTTCCCCCTCCTTGTGGGTCCGGGGGCCATGACAACAACCCTCGTAACCCTCCAGGCTGATGGAGCCTTCGTAACCCTTCTCGCAGCTTTGATAAACTTCGCGATCATATGGCTGGTTCTTCGGTTCATAGAGCCTATTCACAAGATGCTAGGCAGGACGGGTTCCCAAGTAATCGCTGGAGTGATGGCTGTTTTCATTGCAGCCTTGGCAATTGAGCTTATCATAGAAGGCTATCTTCGCTTCGAATCTTTTTCCGAATCCTAAAAAATTACGATGGAAATTTGGGTCTTTTATTTTTTAAATCGTAAAAATTGTATCATTTTTGAATAAAAAATGATCTAGGATTTAAATATTTAAATCGTTCCCAAATTATCTAGAACGTGCAAGATACATGGGAAAACAATGAGTTAAATGAAAGAGGCGAAAGAAAAAGAAATTGCAACCATTTTCCTTTTTTAGAACGGCTTCATTCATCACAATTTATTTTTTATGAAGGAGATTTTTAAAAAACTGTCTAATTAAAGATTAAATTTAGAAATTTCTATATTCCTTTTCTTCTTTCTTACCTTTAGATTTATTTTTTTAACTTTTTTCCATTTTAGGCTTAAAAAAGGCAGGAAAGGTTCTTATAGCAGTGATTCAGCCCCTTTGTGAGGGGATAATCATGCTGCTCGGGACTCACATCGTTGCCGATCTACTTTTCTGCCAGGAGGATGCCCTGAAGGATGATGCCTTCATAGAGGAAGCCCTTAAGAAGGCCACCGAAGTGGCTGGGCTTCAGATGATCGGTGTCACCACCCATAGGTTTGAGCCTTATGGTGTAAGCTCCGTCATCCTCATCAAGGAATCCCATATATCCGTTCATACGTGGCCAGAATATGGTTTCGCAGCCGTTGACATCTTCGTTTGCGGAGGGGATCCAGAAAAGGCTCTTAAAGCCATTAAGGAAGCCTTTAGGCCAAAACAGACAACGGTCATCAGAATAGAGAGGGGAATAGACGTTGGAGGAAGGGGAAGCACTCCACCCTAAGGGCTGGCATATGGACAAGGTGGCCGATAATTATCTTCGCCTCCTGAAAATCGACAGTCTTCTCTACTCCGCGAGGACGGATTACCAAGAGATAATGATCTTTAGGAACGAAACCCTTGGCAAGGTCCTTGTCATCGATGATGATATCCAGCTCGTAGAGATGGATGAGTGGGTCTACCATGAAGCCCTCGTTCATCCCGCCCTTTTCACACATCCAAGACCTTCAAGAATAGCCATCATAGGTGGAGGAGATGGAGCCGCCCTTAGGGAAGCCCTAAAGCATCGATGTGTTAGGGAAGTCTATCTCGTGGACATCGACCGAAGGGTTGTAGAAGCATGCAGAAGGTATCTGCCAGAGATTCATGGAGGCTCTTTTTATGATTCAAGGGTGAAGATCCTCCATATGGATGGAATGCGTTTTCTGGAGAATCCTCCCGGAAAATTCCATGGAATCCTCATAGACCTCACCGAGCCCGCCAGGGGGCCTGCCAAGGAGCTTTACTCCAAGTCCTTCTATGAACTCGCATCGAAGTCCTTGACGAATGATGGAATCATTGCCCTTCAAGCTGGTTCAGCCACCTTCCATGAGGCGGAGGGGTTCTCCCCTTTCCTTGGTTACACGATCCTCGCCTCCCTTTTTCCCAAAGTCAGGCCATACCTTGTGGGAATCCCATCCTTCGGATCCCTCTGGTGTTTCCTGATGGCATCAAGGCGCTACGATCCCCTAAGGGTTTCCCGAAGAACCTTGGCGAAAAGGATGGAAGAAAGGATTGTGAAGACTCGTTATTATACGCCGGATTTGCATAAATCCCTTTTCGTATTACCCAGGTTTCTCCTTGAAAGCTTTGAAAATAGAAATAAATAAATTAAATAAGAAAGACGTTCTTACGAAGAAAAACTGAGGGATGTACCTCTAATCAAGGTGCATTTGCGCATAAGCCCTTCTGTTTCTTTACCCTTCCCTTCCCTTCTTTTCCTCTTCTCCCGCTTCCTCCCTTCCCCTTCGCCTCCTTTTTAGGGTCTTGCTTAGCCAAAGATGCCCCCTCGCCTTCGAGAAGCCCATTTTCTCGAAGAAGCTGATGGCATGCTCATTGCTTTCATCGGTATCCGTAATGATCATCCTCGCTCCAAGCTTAAGCATCCGCCTCTCCATCTCCCTGTAAAGCTTCCTCCCAATTCCTCGGTTCTGGTATCCCTTCTCTATCCCTAACCAGACTAGATAGCCGTATTTCCAAGGGCTTCCAGCCTTCTCGACAGTTGTTCCCATTGCAAAGCCTATGATCCTTCCATCCCTCTCGGCAACGAGACAGAGATCCGAATTGTTACTGAAGAGGCTTGTCACTTCATACTCATCCCAGGTTCTATAAAGAAGGGGTAAATAATCTCTGGTGAAGAGCGATTCTCCTATATGAAAAACTTCAGGTAGATCATCAATACGCATTTCACGGATTACGGCTTGCGTCCCTTCTTTCAATTTTTTAGTCAAGGCCCAAGGGAAACCTCCATCATCTTCTGAATCCTTAAAGCCCGAACCTATAATAGCCCTGGGAAGACTTATTGTGGAACCAACAAGGAATCAGAGGCATTTGGATTCGCGCATTATTAGGGTCACCATACAGATGGATAGAGTTCTGCCTCTTTCTTTTATTCTTACTTTCTATCTTCCTTCCTTTATTTCTAGCTTTCTTCTACTATTAAAGGCATCCTCGTAAAAAGGAAAATAAGATAAGAAAGGAGAGAAGGCATGGAAAAGAAAATTCGGAGCTGTACTCCTAATCGGTGCTGTAACCTAGAAGCCTTAGGATGGATTCGAGGGAAGTTTCTTTCTTCCAAGGAGCCATCAAGCCTAGAGGTTTCAGCAAGGAAGTAAAGCGAAGGCTGAAGGACTTCTCTTCAATTCGACCAATCCTTCCCATGCCGATGCCCCTAAGCCCTTCAGCATGCTAAAGCTTCCTTGAAGCCTGATGGGGGCTCCTACAATGGATCCGATACTATGGAAGCCTAGGAAAGGCTCCCTGCGGGTTTAGAGAGGAAGCCCAGAGCCCTATAGCATGCTATCCATCTTTAAGGATCGATTCGAAAGGCTAATGTTGCAGCCCACCTTTTCCACGTTTTTTTCCTTCCTTCCCCTCGCCAAAAACAAAATCCCTATAAGCTTGGCTTTACCAAAATCTGGGACTCCCTCATGGCTGGTGGTGCAATGTCAAAGGATGAAGACAAAGGGCATGGAGAAGCAAGCTATGGCTTGGAAGGTGCAGCCTTCGGCTTGGCAGACGGAATCATCTGTTTCCTAGGAATTATAGTTGGGGTGGCTGAGGCGACCCAGGATGTTAGATTTGTGGTAATCTCTGGCATCATCGGCGGAATAGCCGATGCCCTCGGGAACTCTATTGGATTCTTCATATCCCAGTCTGCTGAGAGAGGGGTTCAGATCCATGAAAAAGTAGAACACGGAAAAAAGGTGAGGGTTCATTCCATAAGGGAGGTTTGGATGAGTGGAGTCCTATCCTTCGGAGCCACCTTCCTAGCTCTCCTTCTCCTCATGATTCCCTTCGCCTTTTTGCCCCTCTTTCCAGCCATAATCACCACCTTCTTCATCGGGAATATTACCCTCTTCCTTCTTGGAAGATCCGTGGGTAAAATGAGTGGGGAAAGCCCCCTCAAGACAGGCGTAAAATTCGCGGCCTTAGGCACCATTGGAGCCATCGTTTCTTACGGCATAGGGGATGCTCTCAGACATTTGAGTGGAGTCCCTGAGCAAACCCTCTCAATTATACCGAAAAAGCTGGCCTGCTAGACTAGACCAGACTAGAGCAAGCCCTGGAATTTCCTAGGGAAGACTCCTTGTGGAATTATAAAAATGCTCAAATTAAATGAACACTTATGTACCCACAAGACTTAAATATATCTTATCAATCTTTTTTAAGACTCGTACGTCAAATCTTGGTGAAGGCCATGACCAAACGAAAATTCGTCCTTGATGAGGAGGAGATTCCCAAGAGTTGGTATTGCATCCTTCCGGACCTTCCGAAGCCCCTACCTCCCCCTATCGATCCCAAGACGAGGGCACCAGGCCTAGGAATCCTTCCTAGGATCTTCCCTAAAGCTATCCTTGCCCAAGAGACTAGCCAAGATCGATGGATCCAAATCCCTGAGGAGGTTAGGGAGGTCTATAGGCTTTGGAGACCAACGCCCCTCTATAGGGCCATCGGCCTCGAGAGACTCTTAAAGACTCCAGCTAGGATCTACTACAAGTACGAGGGGGTCAGCCCTCCAGGAAGCCATAAGCCCAACACCGCCGTCGCCCAGGCTTACTACAACATGAAGGAAGGAATCGAGAGGATGACCACGGAGACTGGGGCTGGTCAATGGGGATCGGCACTAGCCTTCGGATGCATGCTCTTCGGCATCCGATGCACAGTCTATATGGTGAAGGCCAGCTACCAGCAGAAACCCTATAGGAGGATTCTGATGGAGCTTTGGGGTGCTGATGTTTATGCCAGTCCAAGCGATAAGACAGAGGCTGGCAGAAAGATCCTTGAAAAGGATCCCCAAAACCCCGGAAGTCTTGGGATAGCCATAAGCGAGGCCATCGAGGATGCCATGTCGCATGACGATACTAGATACGGAATAGGGAGCGTTTTCAACCATGTCCTTACGCACCAGACAGTCGTGGGCCTAGAAGCCAGAAAGCAATTCGAGCTTGCGAACGACTATCCGGACATCGTATGCGGATGTATAGGTGGAGGGAGTAGCTTCTCGGGACTCTTCTGGCCCTTCTACTATGATGTCATATCGGGAAAGGCTCCTAAGGATGTAAGGTTCATAGCCGTTGAGCCCACGGCTGCCCCCTCCATTACGAGGGGCGTCTACATGTATGACCATGGAGAAACGGCTAGGCTGGCTCCCATGGTCAAAATGCACACTCTAGGCCATGAATTCATACCACCTCCCATCCATGCTGGAGGGCTGCGATACCATGGAAAGGCTCCTACCCTTTGCATCCTAGTCAACGAGGGGAAGGTGGAGACAAGAGCCTATAACCAAGTGGAGGTCTTCGAGGCTGCAAGGCTTTTCTCGATGAGTGAGGGCACGATACCTGCTCCCGAGCCTGCCCATGCCATCAAGGCCGTCATCGATGAGGCTCTCCGATGCAAGGAAACAGGTGAGGAGAAGGCGATTCTCTTCCTCCTCTGTGGGCATGGACATTTTGACATGCAAGCATACGACGACTTCCTCAGGGGTAAGCTGCCACCATATGAGTATCCTAGGGAGGAGGTTGAGAGGGCTGTTAGACGAATAAAGGAACTTTATCCATGGCTTGACAGCCTTCCGTATTAAAAAAAGAAAAAGAAACGCCCTCCTTTTCATCCTACTCCTTAAAAACTATTTTTTTAAAGTCCTTCCAAAGCTCTCTTTGCATAACAGCTAATATCCTTATATGGATGGAAAACAAGTTTTTTCAATGTTTCTTTTGCCTCATTGCTTAGGGCATATTTAAGACATTCTTCCAAAATGTTTTCATTTATTGGCTCGATTTTATCAAAAGTATTAATATTTTCTTCAAGTTCATCGATACTGTTTATGCTTGGAACAACACAAGAAACTTCTGGAGAATTTAGTATCCATCTTATAGCCGTCTGGATTGGTGTATAAGTGCTTCTAAAACTTTTTTCAGGAAGGAAATAAATAAAGGGTATTCCGTAGTAAGGCCAGGATAAAGGCTTCATTGCTATGATTCCTACATTTAACATTTTACATAGTGGGAAGAGCTTTTCCTTAGCCTCCTTTAAATAATAGTTGTAACGAATCATCACTGAATCAAAACAGTCATACTTTCTTATTAGTTCAGCCAGAAAAGCTGCATCATGGGAAGAGGCTCCTATAAATTTTATCTTTTCCTGCTTCTTCAGCTCTTTAAGCAAGTCCATCATATAATTAAAAAATTCTAAAGAATAATTATCTTCTGGGAGATGGATGTTAAATATATCCGCATAATCTGTATATAACAATTTCAGTCTCTCCTCTATTTCTTCTAAAATTATATCTCTCCATCTCTGTCTAGGATTTTCTTTAAATTTTCTAAAAGGAAATATAACCATTATTGCAACAAAAACATCCCCTCTTTTATTACATTTTCTCAATGCTAAACCGATCGATTCTACCTCCTCTTTTAGAGTTGTGTCAAAATAATTAATCCCAGCATCTAAAGCTCTTTTTATGATTTCATTTCTCCTTTCTTGTGTTCTCTTGAATTCTTCCATATCGAAACTATTTTTAAAATGAAGCGGATTAAGCCATCGTCGATATTCATGTCCTCCGATCCCTAGTTCAGAAACTCTAAAGCCTGTTCTTCCAAGAAGGCGGCATCGCATTCCTCAGTACCCTGTTAGGAAGGGTTATTAAAGCTACCTTTTATGTTTTCGGGCATCTCCACGATCAAACAATTCTTCGTCCTTCTTTTGAAACTATACTAAGGATCCTGCTCCAAGCCTCTTGGGGAGGCCTGATCTTCAAGGGAGCCCAGAATACTTATATGAAGGGGCATCCTTTAGTTCAAAATCCTGTTCCCAGAAGTTTCATGCTGATCTGAGGAAGGGTCTATGGGTCATAGGAAGCGTCATGCCCCAAAGAGGGGATCCCTGGCCTTCATACCTAAGGGACGCTCTAGAAGCCTAAAGGGAAGGTTGAGAAGCTGGCCTGATGTTGAAGGTAAACCCAGCCTTTTGGGCTTTGCCGCCTATAAAGTCGGGATGTCCCACGCTTTCATCATCGATGACGATAAGAATTCTCCCTACTTTGGAAAAGAGATCGTGGTTCCCGTAACGGTCTTGGATGCTCCGCCGATGATCGTTTGCGGGCTCAGGGCCTACGAAGCAACGACAGAGGGTCTCAAATCCTTCGCGGAGGTCTGGTCCAAGAGCCTTCCCAAGGACTTGAGTAGGGTTCTAAACCTTCCTGAAAATCCCAATCCGGAGGAGGGACTAAAGGCTATCGAGGCCAATTTGGAGAAGATTTCAGAGTTCCGGGCCATCTTATGTACTCAACCTCGTTTGACATCCCTTTCCAAGAAAAAGCCTGACATCCTCGAAGTCAAGATAGGTGGAGGAGATGCCAAGGCGCAGCTAGAATATGCTAGGGGGATCCTCGGAAAGCCTGTAGCTGCCAAGGGCGTCCTCAAGGAAGGACAGTATGTGGACGTTTCTGCCGTTTCCAAGGGAAAGGGCTTTCAAGGTGTCATTAAGCGGTGGGGAGTCAAGCGCCTCAGCCATAAATCCAGAAAGAGGGTCAGGGAGGTTGGAACCTTAGGACCCTGGAGCCCGAGCAGGGTCATGTATACGGTTCCCAGACCCGGACAGATGGGCCTCTTCCAGCGAACGGAGTATAACAAACGCATCCTTCGTATAGGAGAAAAGGGGGAAGAAGTGACCCCTAAAGGAGGCTTCACGAATTACGGCATTGTCAAGGGTAACTACATCCTCTTGAGCGGTAGCATCCCAGGTTCTAACAAAAGGCTCATCAGGCTAAGGTATGCTGTTAGGCCTCCAAGCGCAAAGGTGGAGGCTCCAACCATAACCTATGTCCGGGTGTAGGAGATGGCTGAGGGAAAAGAAGCTGAAGGAGCATTAGGAAGCCTGGAGAAGGTATCGGACCTAGATAAAGAAGGCTTCACAGAGGCTTCCTTAGCTCCTGGAGAAGGTACGGAAGTTAAAGAAAATGAGGAAGAGAAAGGCAAGGAAGAAGTTTCTGGAGAGGAGCCCGTTAAGCCCCTTCCCAAGGAAGGGGCTCCCAGGGAGCGTAGGCCCACGGTTCGCGTCTACAACCTCGATGGAAAGGTCGTAGGAAGGATCCGCCTCCCCAAGATCTTTGGAATTCCAATACGCCCAGACTTGATCAGGAGGTCCGTTGTGGCGTTACAGAGTCATCGCTTCCAGAGGAAGGGAAGGGATCCCAAGGCAGGCATGCGGACCTCAGCCGAATCGGTAGGCGTAGGTAGGGGCCTAGCTAGGGTTCCGAGGATCCGCGACTCTTCCAGGGCTGCCTTCGCTCCAATGACTGTGGGAGGAAGGCTTGCCCACCCTCCTAGGGCAGAGAAGGTCATTGAGAAGAAATTAAATAAGAAGGAACGCCTCCTAGCCCTCGCCTCAGCCATCGCTGCCACCGGAAGCCTGGAGCTCGTGACGAAGAGGGGTCATGTAGCCTCCCTTAAAGGGCTTCCCCTCGTCGCTTCGGATGAGCTTCAGTCCCTTGATAGGACTAAGGATGTGGAAAGGGTTCTCATGAGCCTCGGCCTTTGGGAAGACATCCTTAGGATTAAAAGTCGTACGAAAGAGAGGAGCCGGGGGGCAAGGGCGAGGGGAAGGGCCAGAAGGGTAGGAAAGGGTCCCCTGATTGTCGTAGCCGAGGATAAAGGAGTTGTGAAGGCTGCTAGAAACATCCCAGGATTGGAGGTCGTAAGGCTTCAAGACCTTAATGTAGAGCTCCTGGCACCTGGAGGAACGCCTGGAAGACTCACCCTATGGGATTCCACATCCTTCAAGACCCTCGATCAGCTTTTTCAAGGGGTGATTGCATAACTTGTCAATCGAAAAGCCTGGCGAAGTCATCCTATACCCCGTGATGACAGAGAAGGCCGTCAGTCTCATCGAAACGCAGAACAAGCTGACCTTCATAGTCAGGCGTTCGGCGAGTAAGCCCCTCATCAAGAGGGCCGTCGAGGAACTTTACCAGGTCAAGGTAGCGAAGGTTAGAACCCTTATAACCCCCCTTGGCGAGAAAAAAGCCCTTGTAACCTTGGCGCCAGGTTTCAAGGCTTCGGATGTAGCCATAAAGCTCGGAATTCTATAATGCAGGCTTGAAAGGAGAATCGAAGGAGGGCGAAGGAAAGGATGGGCAAGCGAATCCTTGTCCAGAGAAGGGGTAGGGGCTCCCAAACCTTCAGGGCCCCAACCCACAAAAGGGTAGCCCCAGCCAAGTACCCTTCCTCCATAGGCTTGGCAGGGACTGAGGAAGCGAAGGGCTTTGTTAAGGGCTTTCTCCACGACCCCGGAAGGGGAGCCCCCCTTGCTATGATCGAGCTATCCAATGGGGAGGAGTTCTGCACCGTGGCGCCAGAGGGCCTCTACAAAGGTGCGGAGGTTTCCCTTGGTCCCAAGGCTTCCTTGGACATAGGGAATGTCTTACCCGTTGGGCAGATTCCCGAAGGAACGATCATTTGCAACCTTGAGCGTCTCCCTGGAGACGGAGGAAGGCTCATCCGCTCTTCTGGCGCCTACGGCATCGTCCTATCCCATTCAGGGGATGAGACTTCCATCAAGATGCCCTCCGGCAAGGTGATATACGTAAAGAACGAGTGCAGGGCAACGGTAGGGGTTGTGGCAGGAGGCGGAAGGACGGACAAGCCCTTCCTCAAAGCCGGGAAAAAGCTAAAGCTCATGGAAGCCAGGGGTAGGAAGTATCCTACGGTTCGAGGGGTGGCTATGATACCCGTTTACCATCCCCATGGTGGGGGAAGGCATCAGCATCCAGGAAAGCCTACAACCATAGGTCGTACGGCCCCGCCAGGAAGGAAGGTTGGGCTCATAGCAGCCAGGCGCACAGGTCGGGGCGGAAAGGCTAGGAAGACTAAGGCATAAAGAAAGGATCGAGCCAAAAAAAGACAAAACTAAGGATTCCCTTTATACCTCATACCTTATACGAATACGAAAGAGCTATTTGAGGAGGGGTACTATTTTTATTTCCTATGGACTTAACCTTGAAATCCCGAGCTAAACCTATGGTCCTCGACGAAACCGATAAGAAGATAATCGATTTCCTGAAGGATGATGCCAGAATCCCCATAACTTCCTTAGCTCGGAAGCTTAGCCTATCTGAAGGGGCCGTTCGAAAAAGGGTTAAGAAGCTTATGGCTTCGGGCTATATCAAGCGCTTTACTATTGAGACCATTTCGGAGGGGGGCATCAGTGCCGTCGTGCTAGTCCAAACGACGCCCTCCGTCTCCACCCCGGAAATCGCCTCTAAAGTTCGAAATGTTAAGGGAGTGGAAGTCGTTTATGAGGTTACGGGACAGTATGACATTACAGCCATCGTGAGCGGGGAGGATGTGAACGCCCTTAACAGCTCTATAGACGAAATTCGTCAAATTCCTGGAATAATAGGTACGAATACCTTAATTAGTTTACGAGTATGGAGAAGATAAAAAGAGAATTTATACGAAAAACTTAAATATTTCTACGATTTTGAAACTCATCAAAGGTGAAGCCTTGGCCAACATTAGGCTCGATAGGATCCTAGATACGACCCTTAGGGAGGGGGAACAAGCCCCAAACGTCTACTTCAGCCCAGAGGAGAAGTGTACCATAGCGGAGATGCTCTACAGGGCCCTTGGACGGAAATGTGCCCTTGAGATCGGTCAGCCCTACAGCCCAAAATACAGGGAAGGGGTCGAGGCTGTTGTCAGGCACTTCAAGGAAAGGGGGCTGGAAAAGGCCCTCCTGCAAAGCCACTGTAGAGTCCTCCGGGAGGACGTGGACATTGCTTGGGAATGCGGCACAAGGGGCATAACCGTCTTCATGGCCGCCTCGGATAAGCATCTGCTCTATAAGCTCAACGGCCTTTCCTATGAAGAAGCCTTAAGGCGCATAAGGGATGTGATCCGCTATGCCAAAGAAAAGGTGGGCTTCGAGTTCGTAGAGTATACGCTGGAGGATGCCACCAGTATGCCCATAGAAAAGGCCATAGAGGTTTCGAAGGTTGCTGAAGAGGCCGGAGCCGACATGGTGAAGATACCCGATACGAAGGGTCAAGCCGAGCCCGATGCCTTTAGGGATCTCATCGCTAGATTGGTGGAAACTTTAGAAATTCCCGTAGATCTCCACTGCCACAACGACAGGGGTTTAGCTGTTGCTAACAGCATTGCTGGGCTCAAAGGCGGCGCTAGGAGTGTCAATGTGGCGGTTATGGGAATAGGGGAACGTTGTGGCATAGCGGACCTAGCCACCCTGGTTGAGAACCTCGAAAGCCTTTATGGTGTAGAAACGGGTGTCGACTTCAAGAGGCTTCCTGAACTTTATGCCTACACCTCTGCCGTAACGGGTTTTGCCATACCACCAAACTCTCCGATCATGGGCATCTATGCCAGAACGCACAAAGCAGGAACCCATCAGAAGGCTGTCCTTCAGGACCCGGATACCTACGAAACGATCGACTGGTCAAAATACGGCCTAGAGCGCGAGTATGAGTTCGGAGCTATGCAGAGTAAGGAGCTCGTCTACAAGCTTCTTGAGGGGCATAGTATCAGCGACGATCAAAAGATGAAGGTTGTTAACCGTATAAGGGACATTTCCATGGAGAAGGGTCGTCCCCTAAGATATTCGGAGGTCTGGCGCCTTATAGAGCAGGAGACAGGAGCTAGGATCGCCCTATCCAAGGAACATGGAAACTTCATCAATGCCATAGTCTTTATGAAGGTCAAGCCCTCTTGTGATGAGGGAAACCTCATAAAGCTCATCAGGAAGACCTTCATGGAAGAGTCCGTTCCTATCATCATCAAGGATATGACGGGCGATTGGGACTTCATTCTAGACATACGGGGCTTGAAGAGCCTTCAACAGCTCGATAGGCTGACGGACAGAATAAGAAGGGAAAACAGGGACATCCTCGAAACGAATACGAATATCGTCTTTGATGAATATAGGTAAATTAGGGTATCCATCAGCTCACGAGGTAAATTAGCGGATGACCATAATACCAGGCGTCTTCTGGTCCCCTGATCAGTTTATCGATTACGTTTAACTTGGTGCTGTTACCTTAAGTTCCCGTGTATAATTCGATGTTTAAATTTAAGAATTCTATGGAGAAATTTTGCAGATATATGTATACGTCATAAGCCCACCATCGTGAAGGTTACAGCACGCATTAACCTTGCCAAAAATTCTTTTCTCTTTGCCCTTTGAACCCTTTTTTGAAAAGGAAGGTATTAGAAGCCTGGTTAACAAATTATCAAACAAAAACTATATATAGCCTATCATGATAATATGATCATTGATATCTTCGGTTAAAACCAAGAGGTAGCGGGTTGTTCGAGCTCAGCTTCATCATAGCCCCTGTCTCCCTCCATAATCCTCTCTGGAGGGGTCTCCATGGGAAGGGCACTGGTCGCGATCATAGTCATAGGTATCTTCAGCTCCCTATGCGCGGGGCTGGTCGGACCAGTGTATCCCATCTTTGTTCTCCAACGATTCTCCGGTAGTATAGCCGATGTTGGGCTTCTCTACGCCCTTTTTTACCTTTCCTCTGCTTTTCTCAAAATCTTTGCTGGTAAACTCGTCGACAAGTATGGGAAAGAAAAGGTCTTCATCCTTGGTGCTCTTCTAGGTACCGCTTGTACGCTGGGCTACACCCTCAGTTTCGAAGCCTACCAGCTTTACTTGCTGGAGTTCCTAAACGGTTTGGCTTACGCCCTTCAGCGTCCATCCCTTCTTGCTCTCTTGGCCGATGCTACGGAAGCTAAAAACCGTGGCTTTGAGATGGGAATCTTTGACTCGGCCTACGACTTGGCAGGAGCGATGGCATCCGTAGCCTCAGCCCTGATCGTGGCCAGCTTCGGTTTCGACCTTCTTTTCTATCTTTGTTCGGGGTTCCAGGCAGTATCCGGCTTCGTCATTATCGCCTCAAGAAGGGAGGGGGGATTGGGTTGATGGGCTTCTCCGTAATAGCCAGGAAAAGAAGGAGGCCGGTCATCCTTGGCACCTTCCTAGACCCCTATGGCAGGTTTAGAGATGCCATTGAAACTGCCTATCGAGCCATCGGATTCTCCTCCGATGTTGTTCATCTCGTTTCCGAAAGGTTCTTCCATCATGCCCTAAGAAGGTTGGAGAGGTTCCATAGGGTCTCCCTTATCGCCATGGCTACTACAGAGTTCAGGGTCTTGAAGGAAAGCCTTTGGACCGAAACTTTCGTGAATGCCGAAAACAGGTTTACGAAGGCTCATCCAGAGGCTGTTATGGCCCATGAGTTCGCCCATATGAGAAAACTGTGGAGAAATCTCCCGCAAAAATCCCCTCTTTTTTTCTTTTCTCCTTTTTTAGATCTTTTAGGAACCTTAGGGCATCCTAGCTTTCGATTTTTTTTGAGGAAGCCTCAATATTTTCCATGTTATCGAGAAACGCCGGAAGCCTATGGCTTCTATCCGAGGGACCTAGGAGCTTTCTTCCCTTTTTCACGAAGCGCCAAAAAGATCCATGGAAAGCTAAAGCCCAAAAAAGGGAACCAGGGGCAAAATCCCCAAAAGATAGGGCTATTTTTAGCCTTATTTTTTACCCTTATTTTTACCTCTTTTTAGCTCTATTTGTAGGGCTATGGGGCTCTATTTTTGCCTACCTCTTTCCCCTCGCTTCCCTTTTGAGTTTTGAGGATTTCCTCTCCTTGATTCCTAGATCCCCTGAGTAGTAGTCGCTCATCATGTCGCTGTCGTCATAAACGAGCTTTAGCATGAATAGGCGCATACGGTCACCTCCACAAGAAGCCTTCTAAGGCTCTACAGCCCCAATGTTCCATTCCCAGCAAAATTCCGAAGGCCAAAGTCTGGCTTTATCTACATAGTATAGATAAGCTGGGAACTTAGCCCTTAAGCCCTTGGGGGAATAAGTTCATTTCATTTCGCTTCGGGAAGGCTTCGAGCTTTCGCCTTCAGGTCCTCCACATCCTTTCTAAGGCCAATTTTGAGAGTCGAGGGGGTCTTTTGGGGTTTTAGAGCATATCATCAAGGAAATGAGTTTCCATGATGACCTCGCTCCAAGATCTCCAAAATTTGATGTGGAGGGGCCCCATCCCGAAAATCCTTCATCTCCTCTTTTCCGACACTCTTTTGTAAGGCGAGGCCTCTGAAAACCTTATCCCTATGGACAAAGCCCTTATTTTGTCGCATTTTTTATGACAGAATTAGCGTCAAAAATTCAGAAAGTCAATTTTCCATGTATTCTTCCATGTAATATAAATCCCGGAAAGATGCTAAGGATCTTCCCAATGTATTATCCTAACCTTATTTTGCGTAGTTTCAAGTTTTACTATTTTGGTAGGGTTTGCCCTTTAACTCCTGCAATTTGCTTAGGAAGTTTTTGGCTTCTTCCTTATCTTTGAAGAACCCTTCATATCCTGAATATTCTTGTGGGGCGTTTTTGTAGAATTTCCATTCTTTTTTGTTTGTGGGGAGTATTTTTTCAGCATCGGGTTCTGTTATGCCGAAGTATTCTGCAAATCGTTTCAGATATACTTGAAACTTTAACCCATTTTGTTTGCTGCTCTGTCCTGGAATAACGCTGAAGATTGTGTTCCTTTTTCGGTCTTGGAGGCCGGAGAAGGCTACTGAGCTTAGGGTTGTCCCTTTATAGTCGAATAATGGTGAAAGCCCATCAACGATTATGGAGAACAATTCGCCCACGCTATTATCTTCAGCAATTTTCCTTAACTCTTCATCTGAAAGATAGTATTTCCGTTTAGTTCTCAGAGTTTCTTCCGCACTTTTCGGGATTAACAATACTCTGGCTATGAATTCATGGTCATCTTTTTTAAAGTAATTAAATGTCACCGCGTTTATTCTAATCCCATATTGGGAAAGATATCCGATAACCCTCTCGCTTTGATCATCTAAATCTGATGCAACTATCAGCATTTCATGAGATTCATTTAACACATCTGGAAGGGGTTCACCAAATTTCTTCTGAAAGGCCTCTTCAAGGGTTAAACCCTTCTCTTTTAGGTAATCATTGGCGATATCCGAAATGTCTTTGTAAGATAGATCATCCACCCATGATGCATACTCAAGGACTTGTGCTATCACTTCTCGCGGAGCCTTGTCCTTCTTTAACTCAACTATGGCCACATCGCCGTTACGCTTAATGCATAAAAGGTCAATATACTTCTCAAAAGCTGTCCTCACTTGCCGACCAATAACAAGCAAATCATCAGAAATTATTGAAATATCCTGCTCCAACCATTCCTCCAACTGCTCCTCCAAGCCGATCCTGTCCCTTCGGACTTCTCTCAAACTTTTGTCTTTAACTTCCCACAATCGAATTTCTTGTGGCATAAATTTGCCTATCCAGCCCAGCAAATAAAAACATTTTATAAAGGAGTAGACGCGCGCAGGTCTAGTTTTACCTCGAAATCCCCGTATCCCCCTCCCAGCTCCTTGAGGTGTTCGAGGATGCCTTCGGCTATGACAGACGGATCTATGTACGGAACTTTGAGGGAACTATACCTCAAGACGATGGGCCCATAGCTAGGTTGGCTACCTGCACGGGCGCTATCCTTGTCACTAAAGGTAAGGACCTCAAGGCTGCTGCGGCTAAGTTAAAAGTCGTAAGTCCCGAGAAGGCCATCGAGTATGCCATGTTCTCAGACCCTAGGGCTTGAAGAGCTTTATGGCGAGGAGTGTTCAATCACCAGCCAGAAAGCAGCATAGGAGCAGCAACCGAAAAGCGAGCACCGCCAATGGAGCACCCCTATAGGCTTATGCTCTAAGCTAAGACTAAGGGTTATCCATGATAGAAGCCCCCTGAACCTTTCTGAGAGACTCGGTAAGGAAATAAAGCGAAGCTGAAGGCTTCTACTTGAATCTATCCTTCCATTGCCATAAACCCTTCAAGCATGTAAAGACATGGTTTGAAGCCTAAAGGAGGCTACTATAACCACGTAAGGTACCATATGAGCCTGGGAAAGGCTCCCTGCGGATTTGGAGGCTTGGAGCCCTACGGCATGCTATCCATAGCTAAGGAGGTGATGGGAAAGGCTTAAGGTTACAGCTCCAAGGGGGCGAGTTTGCCAAATAGGAGGTTCTTTTTCAAAACACGCCCCCTCTTGAAATCGATTATCCGATTGGCTGTAGCCATAGCCCCCCATATGTAAGTCCATATATGTCCGACTACTTCATGAGGCCTATGTAAGGGCATGTTAGCTTTCACCGATCCATGCCTTTAGATTTTGGTAGACCAGCCTGTATAAATTCTCAAGACTCTCGTCATCGAACCTTACATTCAACACAGTCAGGAACCCTTTGTCAATCCCTTTTCTAACAGGATCTATATCGTTCGCATTGAACTGCTGAGGTAGCCTCTGCAAATTCCTTCTACAATACATATCAAAGATAGTAGCGAGTTCTGTAATTTGTTTTTCATCAAGTCTCGTAATATCCAATACTGGCTGAAGCCTCCATTGGGTTATCTTAAGATTAATCCAGCGTCCCCTAGTCTCAGACCTATTCGACAATATTGAAAGCAAACCCCAAGTGGTGTTCAGCCATAGGCAAAGAGCCTTTAACCGGTCTGCACCTCTGTCGTTTTTGAGCCTAAGCGTATAGAAGATGTTTGAAAGGACAGGTTCAGGGCTACACATGGCTATCACATGAGTTGTATCAACCCAAATTCTGTCCGGAACGAGAAGGGTACCTGAAAATTCCTTGAATAGTTTTTCTCCGGGCCTTTTTATCTCTCCTTTCTTCGTCCTTATTTCTTTGGATATTATTTTGGCGTTGGGCTCGACGAGCATCCATAGCCTCCTTTCCTCCTCACCTCCATAGACAGCCGGGTAGGACCCTGGCGGCTCCCCAAATACCCTCTGAAAGGCATCATGGAACTGATGTCTGTCAATTCCTATGGTTGCTATCTCGCCAAGCCTTACTATTGGAACATTTACATTGAATACCTTCCCATCCAAGGCTTCACTGGCTATTTGCGTTAGCTTGGGCTCAGGAAATGCTAGAAGGCTCCCCCAGTTGAATATTCTCTCCGCAAGCTTTTCCCTTGAAACCCTATATGTGTATGCTCTGGATCCATTGACCTCAAGGTACTCGCCATCCTTCGAGTTGAGTATTTTGAAAGCTAAAGCCCTAGCCTCCAGAGATGTAGTCGGCTTCTTATGAAGAATTGTAATCGTAGTGGCTTCATTTTCTTCAGGGAACTCTCTTCTCTTTGCGACTATTAGTGCCTCACTTAAGCTCGTTGATTCAGAGAAATTATAGCCATTTTCAGCATCGTAGCTTACAACTACATGCTCCAAATGGAACTTGTTTAATAGTAGATTTCGAGCAAGGAACCAGCTTATCCCTGTCAACAGTGATTTCGGAAGAACAAAGGCTATTTTGCCTCCTTCCATAACTAGCTTGGAAGCTAGGTAAAGGAACAGGAGGCCTTCACCAGCCTGACCTACATTGTAGGGCTCTTGGATGCCAAGTTTCGATAAAACAGCGTACTGATTATATAGCTCTTTAATGCTTGGGAGGGCGGCAAGCCTCTCTTCTCGCAGTGTCAAGGCTTTAAGTTCTCGCTGTGCTTTATCCCTTATCTCTCCATATGCTTCTAGAACAGAATCCCTCACGGATTTATCAATTATGAAGCCGAAGAGACCGCCTCTCTCCCTCCCCCCTCTACCGGTAGCCCTCGTAAAAGGAGGGTTCATAATTATGAAGTGAAACTCAGGTATCTCCTTTGGCACTTCACCTCCGGTTATGGAGGCTGCTTCAGCACCTTCTATGAATTTGGGGGAGGGCTTCTCGGCAAGGTACATGGCTATGGATGGCAAGCTTCTGCCTTTGATAAACTCTAAAGATCCTAGCGTAACATTTTCATTTTCCCTACCCAACGGCACAGTAAAGGTGTTCATGTGGCTTACCCGTGTGGCAGGGTCTTGGAGCGCAAGGTTCGTGGAGGCTATCTGAACAGCGTATCTCAGAGCGTCAATACCCCATATGCATTCCTCAAGCATTAGCCTATGAAACCTTCCAAGGTCTATCCCGCCTTCCCCAAATTTCGAGTATACGTATAGATCCTTCAATGCGCTGTATGTTGCTGTCAGCAAGGTTCCGCTTCCGCAGGCGAGGTCCCCTACTTTAGCAGGCTCCTTAAACTCGCTGAAGATGCCAGTCCTTGTAAAAACTGCGAGATAGGCCAGAAGGTATGCTGCCGGAACGGTAGTGAAGTAGGTTGCGAAGTTTTTCCTTATAGCCCAGTCTCCCACGATTTTGTGGTATATTTTGCCGGAGAAGTCCTTCTTTAGGAGCGCCCTTTTTGAGGCACATTTTTCCGCAAGTTCTACAATCCTTCTGAGAGCTGAGCTTACGGCCTCAGGAAGGGCCTCGACAACCTGGATAGCCAAGTTATAGACGGGCTCATAGTCGACCTTCAATATTTCCTCGAAGCTTCTCTTCAGTCCAAGCCTCAAGCCATACTGCCTGCATAGGCCGCTTATGCTACTGAGGCCTATCTGAGCGCGCACGGACTGGTAGAAGGTTATGCTGAGGAGGACAGTTAGCCCAGCCTTAGCGTAGATGAGCTCGTCGATCTTTTCGTATTCACCAACCGAAAGCCCATAAAGTTTATAGAATGCATCGTAAAGGTTCTTGGCTACCTGCTTTTCTCGATCAACGCTTTTGACGCTTTCAACGAAGTCATTAATCCCTTGCTCAATCTCGTCGATCGCCCTTGTAACATCCTCCTCACCTATGATAAACTGAACTGCCTCGTTTAGTATGAAGGCTAGACCCGTAATCCCTGTCTCCATCCATCCAGTAACCCATTTAAGCTCGACCTTTTTGCCAGTTAAATATGCCAGAAGCGTCTCCGAAATGTCTTCAGGAACTATCAGCCTTACCTCAAAAGTAGAGCTTCTAAGCTTTTCCTCAAGCTCCGAATCCGTAAGCTTTGGCGAAAAGCTTTCTCTATAAAAAAGAGCTACGCCTAGGTCTCCAAGGCCCTCCTGAATTCTAAGCCTAACATCGTGTTCCGCATCTGTCCTTGAGTAAGACCCTTCTAAAACTACTTTCACACCGTTCACGTAGACTATTATATCAGGCCTATCCCTACGCGATAGGCATTCGCTTATGGCCCTAAGGCCCAGCTCTCCACTTAAAAGGCGACCAAGAAGCACATTAAGCTTAGTTTCAAAAGCCCTTCTATGAATCCCAAAGCCCATAGGCCTTCTCCTTCCAGAATATGCGTATCCTCCTAGAATTTTTGTGGTGCGCATCCCTTCTTCATGACAGCTAAGCGCATCGGCCCGTCCTTGGCTGTCTTATAGTTTAGCCCAAGCCTTTGGGCAACCTCTTTCGGTGTGACAGGCTCGCCGGAGACCATATCATTGGCTTGCTTGTAGTTGCTTGGCAAATCGAGCCCCTTTTTAAAGATTTTAATTTGATATACATTAATAAGCATAATATGTTTAAGCTTATTTTAGGGGGCTTTATGCCCATGTCTACCATATCCCCCGACGAGCTTATTAACGAAGTCAGTCCTTGGAATGTTGATTCTTGGAGGAATTTTGTTGAAAATTATGTTGTTCCGATAAAGTTACTTGCCGAAACAGTCTCAAAACAGTTTGTTGGAGACGCCTCCTCAGAAGTTTCGAAGCACCTAGCGAACTGTTCCACACGTATCGTAGAGGTTGCTAAAAAATTTCTTGGCGAGGTTAAAGTTGAATTCGAAGTCCCAGCCGATCCCATAGAGTGTTTAAGGCTACTTGTTGAGAGATGCGGTAATGCTTTCCTAGGGGTAGGCGAGGCTGGTAGATATACGCTGTTTGCATGGACGATGAGAAAGGTGACTAAAGAGTACCTGTTTGAAGCGCTCTATCCAACGCTAAAGGATCTCGAGAAGCGTCAAAAAACATTCGAAATACTAGGAATAAGAGAGGATTTACCGTTATTCATACCTGCCGTTAGGTCGCCGTTAACTGAGAACTTGACGATTTTAGGCTATCCAGATTATCCATCAATTTGCCGCGTTGAAGAGTGGGGCTATTCCGTAACTTTAAGCATACTGCCAGCTCGAGGGCCGACTTTTGGGGGATCCATCTGCAGATTTGTCGACGGACTTGTTGCCGTGCTCGGTAGGCCAGGCATATTATCAGGCGTGGAACCCTCGGCTGATGTAGTGAAAATCTACTTGGATAAATGTCCTTCAAAGCCTGTGGAACTTACTTACGGTTGGGTTGAGTTTTCTTGGAAAACAAGTTACGCTGTTTTAGCTGAACTTTCTAAATGGAGGACGAGTCTTCCTTGGAATATAGGAGGCTTTGCCGTTAGGTGTGTAGGTCGCTTAGACTCACCGGACAAATGGAGTGAGGTTAGGCAGGAAACGAACCTTCTAAGCTTCCTTAGGTGGCTGATGCCTAGCCTCATCACTGGACGCACGGAGCTCTTGTTAAGCGCTGATGGAATGGTAGCCCTAACCTTGGAGAGGAAAATATGATGCCCGGAAAGAGGAAAGTCCCCAAGCCACTTCTGCAGTATGTTGAGGATTATCTAGAAAGCTTACTGTACTTACTTGGAACTGAAGAAAAGCCCGAGATAGAGGTAAAAATAGAGGAGGAAGAGGAAGAGAGTCTAAAAGTCAGAGTTATATCGATAATGTCTGATGGAAAGAAAACAGAAGCGACTATTGAAGTTCCTCGTCCATCTTTAAAGGGAATTCCATTATTGACATCAGTAACTGTTAGACATCCGTTGGAATTAACTCGGCCTACGTTCGTAGTTGAAGACGAAATTTCTACGGGGGTATTACTGCAGATCCTTCACAAAACGGAATATACGCTCCAAACGCCCATAAAGGGCTTCGACCGCGAAGCCAGAAGAATATCATCGCTACACCTACCCCTTGTTTCTCCAACATTTTTTTACTCCTGGCTTAGAGAAAGCGTAAAACCGGTAAGTTTTCTCGAACAGCCAAGAATAACTGCGCTTACATCAAAACATATATTAAGGCTCATTGAGATAGCGCTTAAACTACCAAATATTGCTGGCGAGATTATAGGCAAACTTAAGGTTCCGGTATTAAACTCTGAGGCGTTCTTCATGCAATCAGAAACTAAAGCCACATTAACCGATGCTATTGATGCATTATGTGCTAAAGCTCAAGCCCAGCAGTTAAAGGGAGAAGGGTTATTGGGGCTCTTAATTCCGAAGGAAAAAGAAAAGCTTAGGAGCTTTCAGTGGGCTTCGGGAGAATATGCCGGAGAGCCAATTTTAATCATTCTGCCAGAAGGCAGAAATCATTTATGGTATCCATTCTGGATTGCTTGTAGGGAGCTTTACAGGGAAGTCAAAGGGGCGTACCCGGAGCCGGCCGTACTGCTTGAGAAGGGCTATGACCTATGGCTTATGCATCCTGGAATATTCTCTGGAAAAATAGTGGTTTTGCATAAGCAATGCGTTGAGAGTGGTGATAGTAAAGAATGGTTCAAGAGAAGGCTTCAAGAGATGTTCTCCCAAGGTCTCGGATTCCTTATCATCATTTCAAGGGAGGTCGATGAGACAGTAGCCTTTGTTAAAGAACTTTGCAAACCATACATACCAATGATAATAGACATTCACTATATTCCAGAGCCTGGCTACGTTGCAACTACTTTGGCTAAGGTATTAAGCGCGGGGTTTGGTATGCCTTATAATGAAGTTTGCAAAGTCGAAGGTCTGGAAATAAAGGATAAAATGACCACAATCGTGGAAGGGAAATTGCATGAGTTTCCCCAATTGGATATAATGGTTGCATGGGTTGATCGGGCCTACAGGGACTTTCTAAACGAGCTTTTGTCAAGCAATTATATAGCATATGTAAAGAAGGATGTGAGCGAGCGGGAAAGCGAAGATCACATCGCAATGAAAGTTTTAGCAGCTAAGTATGTTTACGAAAAGTTTGATGTAAAACCTGAGAAAATAATCTGTACATGCGAGGTTGGGGATAAAGTAATCGCAGATGTTTATGTGGAGGAAAAGGCGTTAGCAGTTGAATGTGAAACTATGTTGGGGGCAGCACCAGCACCACTTCTCAAGATATTCGAATCAGTCAGAAAATACGTGGAACGATCCAAGAAGAACTCTGTAAACGAGATTTGGGTAATAGTCCGTAATTGGCCAGCCATCTTGAATTTGGGTGACCTATTATGGGCTGAGGGTATCTTAAGAGAGGAGCTGAAGCAACGAGACATAAAATTGAAGGTTTTTGTTCCTGATATTTATGAGAAGTCCCTTAAAACCATCGATGATGTAAAGAGGGCTGTCTTTCAAAGGTGAAGATTTATGACGTTATCCTCATTGTTGCCATCATTCTTGGGCTGTGTCTGGAATTTTTTGCATCATACCCACTTTGTCCGTCTGAGGAGCATATTTTATCTTAATGGTTTTGCCTTAATCACTCGGCTCATTTGCACATCCCACTTACCATCAAAATTAGAGAACTAGCAGCGGGTAACATCCTGATGGATGCCCTCATCCTTAAGACCTTCTGAGGGGAGCTTGTGCCCAATGAGAACTAGGGTTTGAATAGGCTTCCTTCGGAGGCTGTTTCATTGACTTTGAACATCTTCTTCAATGCCTTCTCATCTTCAACAATCTTAAGTTTTAGTCTTAGATCTAAGATACTCAGTTTTTTATTTCTTATTATCTCTTCGCTATCTCCTTTAAAGGATCTCCACTTTATATCCATGATTTTGCAATTTTGATACCCTTAGTTAAAAATAACCTACATAAGCGCCCGGATGTTCAAAGAGACACCTTCTTATACCTCTGATGATTCTTATACTCACCCGCTCTTTTACAATACTGCTAATCTTTTCCTCTAAATACCCTATTGCCTGCTTAATCTGATTTATGTTTCTACTCATCCCATATGGTATATCGAAGAGGGCATACCAAGCGTTAACTATCAACAGTATAAAACCCTCTTTAGATATGAAAACCTCTATGTTCGTAGGAAAGAAGGAGGTTGTAGCTATCTCTTTAAGGCCCTTTGGTAAAGCATACTCTTTTACCATATTAAGCGAAGAAATAAGCCCAGTCCAGTCTCTAGTTAATATCTTAAAACCGTCATCCTCTAAACTCTTCATCAGCTCGATTATTTGCTCATTTGTTAAGTCCAATCGTCTAGCGGTATGCGCAATCACGAAGTAATGAAGTGGTCTACAGAGGTTAGTATGAGTCAAACTATCCACCTTATGCTTACTTAAGATCTTTCTTGAGATCTTTTTAAATGTATCTCTGTGTTACCGGATCGAAACGCCTTTCTGTCGCCCCCTCTCTTCCCCTTAATTAAGCCCTCACAGCGTAGCTCATGGAGTCTATGCAGGATCATCGTAAGCGAAAAAACTTTCGCCTCTCAACAATCTTATGATTAAGAACGACTAATAAATACCCACTCCTGCAGCGAATGGAGTAAATGTCTCCCTGAGAATGTTAAAGAGACTATTAGGATAGCGCCAGAGCTTATCACTCATATGCTCTCTCAGAAAATTGTTCAGCGTAAAGTAGGCTAAGAACTTGTTCCCTTTGTAGGAGTTATAAAGAAATGGTAATCACACCAGATGGCAGTAAGTTAGTAATACTCGCCCCAAGCCTTCGAAGGCTTAAGCTCGTAGTAAAGGCTTAAGTCATTACCAACAAATTCCCTGATTAAGAGCGAATGCCATATATAGGCGATTTCCTGAAGGCATTGGGCTTGGGCTCAAGGCTTTTCATGGATGAGTGGACTGAAAATCCCACAGACTGCATTATGAAGGTTGACGGAAGAGAAGTGAGAGTCGAATTTGAACTTCACAGCAGCAATTTTATAGGAAAACACGATCCTGAAAAATGTGACCTTATAGTGTGCTGGATAAACAACTTGGAGAATCCTCCACGAAACATGAAAATCCTTGAACTCAAGGCAGTGTGCAAAAAACTCGCGGCTGAGAAAGGTTTACGTTTCATAGTTGAGGATAAATCAAAGCATCCTGAAAGAAAGTTTCCCTACACTTTTGAAGAATTTAAGGAGACCTTGAAAAGGAAAGTGGAAGAACGGGATTTTAAGATACTTTGGAATTTTATCGAGGAAATCCGTAAGTTGGACGGAGTCGAGCTACAAACGGGAATAGGGGAGAAGATCCCTACCTTGGGAATTGGATTTAAGAAATTTGGGGTATTTCCTCTCGGCATAGAGGTAGGCGGTAGGGCATACATTGCCTACTACAACGTCAATATTAAGCCACCCAAACCTCTACTTCCAGCAGACCTAACGGAAAAGGTATGAAAGTTGCTTGGTGCACCTAAAACTAAAGAGGGAGAAATGAAGAAATGGCACTACATAAAAGCCTCAAACAGCACAGAACTTGTCAAGAAACTTAAAGAGGTAATAAGTGTCTTGCTTGAAGCCTAATATACATTCGCAATGGAAGGGCTGCGAGGGGTTTTAAGCGACGTTTCAAGCGGAGGAGGATTTTTGGGCCATTTCACCTTTTATTTTTTGAATCGAAGTTCAATAGAATCTCGAGGAGGATTCCAAGTTTCTCAGCCTCCAGGATCTCCCCTCGGTGCTTTAAGTGGCTGAATAAGAATGCTTAAGTGGGCAAGAAGCTTCTCCAATGCTGTGAGCTGCAAGTCAAAGGCTTTTGGCTCCCCCCTATCAGCCTAGGAATACCTGATAGCTACGTACTCTCTAGCTACCTACTCAGGCGGGAGCTCTGAACGAAGGATGCCTGAAGCCTCCGCTCCATTACAGTACCTCTACGGCCTCGATCCCTCCTTTAGAGGACAGGAAACCATAAAGGTTGATTTTTTCAAATGCTTTCTTAGGGCTTATGGGCTATGCCCGAAATCCTAGCTAGCTTCCTAAGGCTTTTCCCATTTTTAACCCTGGGTGACTACATCCAGCTACGACTGGAAGATGCCTTTGGAAGATACTAGGAGCTTCTGGCCTCTAACCCCTAAACCCTGAAGCCCATCCCATGGGCAGAGGAGCCGAAAAGCCCCTACGTATTCCTATACCTTTATTTTTTGTTTCATCTATAGCCTATCCTGAGGCTTATAGGGACCTACCCCCTCCCTCCTCCCTCTCTGTTGAGTCAGGGCAAGTTTAGGCAATAAGTATCCTTTTTCAATGCCTCCTCAGGTATGTCCCTTAGGTCCCTGAAATCCGATCCTTCCAAGATTTCAACCACAGAAATTTTTGGGGAAAAATTTCTGCTGCAGAAATTTTTACATTATGATGGGAAGGGGCAGAGATGGGGGGCAGATCGAGGACAAGGGTTAGGAGCCTTAAGGTCCCTAAACCGAACGAAGGGAAAGGATAACTGCAGTTGTTATTTTTCATAAAAAATAACTATGGTTGTTATCATGGCAGACCTACATTATTTTCATGAACTAAACCAGAGGGAGGCCCTAGGGTCCCTAGAACTAAAACTCTAGCTTCTGCCCCTCTCTTTTCTCCCCCTCATCCTCCATAGGGTCTTTCGGGTCTTTAGTAGTTTTAGCAGTTTTTTGTCCTTTAGGAAGGGGACTCATCCTCTTCCTTTCCTTCTTCTCCTTCCTCTCGATTCCTCCCTTTCCTTCTTCATCCCCTCCCTTCGGCTTGGCTAGGGTTTTTCGGACTCTTCCTTTCGCCTCTCCCTTTTTCTTCTTTCCTCAATATCCTTGAGTGTAAAGGGGTACCTTAATCTGAAGAGGGGCTTCGAAAGGGGCGGAGCCTCCCCCCTCTTCACCATGTCCAGTATTTTCTCGAAAGATAAGCCGTAGAGGCCTAAAGCCTGCTCCATCATATCACAGTATTTCAGTATTATCATATCGCCTATTCGGTCCAGCCTTTCGGCGTCAAAGGCTACGGCTTTGGCAAAGATGCCCCGTAGCTCCGCCATGTCTTCGATGAGATGCTGGTTCCTTTCCAGAAAAATTTCCCGGGCGGCCGCTTTTATGGCCTCGTCCGGCGTTTCGCGGGGATAGAGGAAGGGACCTGGGTGAAACTCAAGAATTATATGGGCTAGGAGAAGGCTGATCTGAGCCTTCATCCATCTTTCAACATCCTCGATGGGCGTCTCCCTGGATGGGGGCTCCCCGAAGAGCCCCGTTGCAAGGGCATAGGGAATATAAACGCGTAGGTGCGGGCCCGTGCTCGCGTTCGGATCGGGACGCCTGTAGTAAACCTTCGGCGGATACGTGGAGGCGTCGACGCGCCTTTCGAGAATGTTAAGCCTTACAAACCTTTTCAGATGGCGGCTTAGGGTAGCCTTTCCGATGCCGAGGGCCCTAGCCTTTTCCGCCAGGACGCTCCAGGAAGCCTCCCGGTCCTTAGGTATCAGTTCGAGAATTTTATCCGCCATCACCTCTTTACGAAGGTCTGGGCTCCTTCCCACGAACCATTTTTTCCCCATAATCGAATCCAACCTATGAAACTTGGTTCTAATGACTAATACTTATAAGACATGGGGTGTATATAAAAGATAGGTTCCAATTATAGGAACTATCTCTGGTGGTGTCGAGTATGCCGGCAAGATGCCAGCACAAGATCATGAGGCATGGAACGAGCGGGGTTGTCGTAGTCCCGAAGCCGTACAGGGATTACCATAACCTGAAGCCGGGATCATCCGTAACGATACTCTACGACAGCCTTCTGCTCATCGTTCCAAAAAACCTCGAGCACCTCCTCAGCCAGAAATGGGACATCATCGAAAGGCTCCTCGGGCAGGTTGAAGGTTGAATCATGGGGAGCCGAATCCAACCATGGTCTAGCAAAGCATGGGGAGGTGAAAGAAGGAAAGGATTGGAAAACGGGAGGGGAGGGCAGGGGATCGATCATGGACGCCAAGGAAGACCTAAAGGCGCAAGCCAGGGCTTGGTTTGATAAAGGCTTCAACGTCGTAGCCATACGCTTCGAAATCGACAGCGATGGGAAGGTAGCCAAGAAGCCCTTTACAGAATGGAGCAAATGGCAGAACGAGCGCCAGACGGAGGAGGAGTTCGAAGCCCAGCCCTGGGATAAGGCGGATGGCTACGGGATCGTTTGTAGCTTCCCTAACAACGAAGGGCTTTACCTGGCGGTCGTGGATTACGACGTAAAGAAGGTTACGGAAGAAGCCAGGAAGGCGGGAGCGGAGCTTCTTAAGCGCTTTCCGATCACGAGGAGGGAGCGGACGATTTCGGGAGGCATCCATTATGTTTACTACAGCCGGGTAAAGCCCCAACCCGTGAGCGAAACCCATGATACCCATGCCTTAGAGCTCATAGGCGGTCCTAGGCTATGCGTGATGGCTCCTTCGAAGGGCTATACGCTCCTAAACGACAATTTACCAAGGACCCTGGAGGATGTGGAGGGTCTTTTTTGGGAGATCCTCAGGCTTCCGGATCCGAGGGGAGAAGCCGGGGCTAATGGACCAGGAAGAAAGTTTAAAGATAAAGATAAAGAGAGGGGGAGGCTGGAGGACTGGCTCGAAGTCATAAAGGAGAAGCTCAGCATAGCAGGCGAAGGGACTAATTGGATTTATGTCCATTGTCCTTTCCATAGCCCCGACAAGCACCCATCCTTTGCCTTAAACAAGCAGAAGTTCTATGGTATCGATTATCACGATGGAAAGTCCTACTCGCTCAGGGACCTGGCTAAAAAGCTGGAAGTACCTTTGCCAGAGGAGGGGGGAGAGGAGGAAGGGGAGGAAGAGGGAGCGGAAAAGGAAGCGGAAGACGAAGGCGCTAAGCTCTACGACCTGGCCCTCCGGATCCTCGAAGAAGCCCCCATGAAGACCGAAAGGCGCACTTACCTCATGTACCGCTGGAACGGCAGATGGTGGGCGGACGATGCAGAAGGCTACATCCATCAACGCCTCGTAGCCGCCGAAGGGAAGGACTTCAAGCCCCACCATCTAACGACCCTCACCCAGATGGTCCAGGGGCTAACGATGGATGGAGCGGATTTCGAGGAGCCCCCAAGGACCCTCGTAAACCTGGAAAACGGGGTCCTGAATCTCGAAACCTGCGAGCTCTGCGCCCATGATCCGAAGTTCTTCTTCCTCAACATGATTCATGCGTCCTATGATCCGGAGGCCAGGGCGGATCGGTTCCTTGGATGGCTCGAGGAGATCCAGCCGGATCCTGAGGATAGGCTCCTGGTCCAGGAGATCGCCGGCTATCTTCTCCTAAGGGATTATCCGCTCCACTCTATCTTCTTTTTCGTAGGTCCAGGGAGAAACGGGAAGGGGACGCTCCTAAGGACCCTTGAATCAATTCTAGGTAAGGAAAACTGCGTTTCCATAGCCTTAGAACGCCTAGGCGAACGCTTCCAGAACACGAATTTGATGGGGAAGCTTCTGAACGTTGTTTCGGAGCCTAAGGCAGACCTCTTCGCAACGGAGCCCGTGAAGGCAGCCACAGGGCAGGATCTCCTCTACGGCGAGATAAAGAACAAGCAGAAGCCGATACCCTTCCATAACTACGCCAAGTTCATCGTTATGGCGAACAGGCTGCCGCCCGTAAGCGATACGACGCCGGCATGGTGGGAAAGGGTCATCGTTGTGGAATTTCCCGTAACGATTCCTGAGGAAAGAAGGATCGAGAACATCGAACGCCTATGGCTCGAGGATCCGAAGGAACGGAGCGGGATTTTAAACTGGATGCTCGAAGGGCTGAGGAGGCTCCTCAGAAACGGAAGGTTCACGAAGACGAAGGGATCCGAAAGGATGGCAGAGGAATATAAGAAATGGAGCAATCCCATAGAATACTTCCTTTCGAAATACTGCATTATAGATGGGAAGAGCATAACGCCGAAGGAGGATCTTTACGAAGCCTACAAGAAAGTCTGCGAAATGGAAGGTTTGCCGGTAGCTGATGAGAGGGCTTTCAGCATAGAGGTGAAGCGGAAGCCTTTCGTGAATATTGCCCGAAGGAGGATGGAGGGGGAAAGGAGAAGGTGCTGGATTGGCTTACGGCTTGACATGGAAAAAGTCGAGAAAGAAGGGGAGGGGGAGTGGGAGGAGGAATGGGAGGAGGAGCGGGAATGGAAGGAGGAAGGAGACCAGGAAGAAACCAAGGAAGGAGGGGGCGAAGGGGCCCCTGAGGGACCTGGGGAGGCGAAAACTGTCCCGGATGTCCCGGATGTCCCGGGTTTTTGTAACTCCCTAGAAAAGTCTGAAATAGAAATAGAAGAGGAGAAGGAGGGGGAGGACGAAAGAGAATTTTTTAACGAGTTTAAAACATCCGGGACACCTGGGACACCTGGGACAGTACCCGCTTTAGCCCCTAAACCCCTCAGACCTACCGGCAACCCACACCTCTTCCTTTGGAGACGCATCCAACCGGCTGAGCCATGCGAGTTCTGCGGAAGGCATCCCGTTGAATACGAGGTTGCGACCGATAGTTCCATCCTCAGGCGATGCCATGGATGCTTCGAAGCCCTTCGTCAAGGCTTCGGGAAGGTGGAACTCAGAAGGTTCGAGGAGGATGATGGTTGATGGCCAGCATTAGCATAAAAGCCAATACGAATAGGAGTACAGATACAGAAGCCGAAGCCAAAGTTAAACTAGAGGCCCTTCTGAGCGGCGCCATAAAGGCAGCCTTAAGTTACGAAGCCGATGCCGAGAAGCCTACGATGGGCATCTACCGCCCATCCCTCCTTCCTTCATGCCTCAGGCGCCAATGGCTCATCTACAAGAAAGGTTTGCCTGTAAGCGAGGAGAAGGCTGGCATCTTCAGGATCGGGGAGCTCTTCCATGGATTCCTCAGCCGGGCTTTCAGAAGCTCGGGGCTGAACGTGAGGGCGGAGGAGGCTCCCTTCACGATACTCCTTCTCTCCGAAGCCGGAGAGGAGGAGCCAAAGCCGAAGCCGAAGCTAGGACCGGGGCTAAGGATCTCCGGAAGGGCAGACCTTATCTTAGCCATCGATGGGGAAGCCTACGTCATAGAGGCGAAAAGCATAAGGAGGCTTCCTTCGGAGCCCCTAAGGCACCATGTAGCCCAGCTCCAGCTCTACTTGGCGGGCTTAGGCCTGAAGCGGGGCTTCCTTGTCTATTTGGACAAGGAAGCCCTAAGGCATGCGATCTTTCCTATCGAATACGACGCATCCCTTCTGAGGGGCATCCTGGAAAGGGCGAGGAGGCTCCATGAAGCCCTTCTAAGCGACCGAAGCCCCGAGCCTGATGGCGAGCCCTGGGAGTGCGGGTATTGCGAGTTCCGTGGCGAATGCGAAGGTAAAACAGGGAGAGGGGGGAGGGGGGTCTAAATGGGTCCCATTTTTATGGAGTTAGAGCCAGAGCCTCCACGGAAACGATTTAGGATATACCTGGACCCTATGGTCTTCAAAGCCTTCAGGCTTCTATGCAGGTCCCAGAAACGAAGGCTTGGGACCTCTAGGGCAAACCGCATCCTGGAAGCCCTCATGCTGGCATCCCTTAGGAATCCCGTTTTCTTGGATTTGGCGTTTCGGCTGGCCTTCGAATCTAAGGGATCCGATTAACCCTCCCCAGAATAAGGGACCTATGAAGAAGGAGGAACGTAGCTAAGCATGGAGATGGAAGCGGTAGCCCCTGACAGCCCCCATGGGCTTGGCGAAGGCGAATACCTACGCTTTCATCCTCGCCTTCGCCCCCAATGCCCCCAGTGCGGCTCACAAAGGCTCTTTAAAGATGGGCTAAGGAGGCTTAAGGATGGCTCCTCTATCCAGCGATGGCTGTGCAGGGGCTGCGGCTACCGCTTCAGCTTCGGCCCGAAGAATTTGATGGGAAAAGCCGAAAAAAGTCAACCCTTGGCTTTAAATCCTTCCTCCTCTATAACTTCCGATCGCCAAGGGAGTCATGAAGGTCCCGATCCAGGTCTAGGTCCCGAACCGGATCCTGAACCGGATCCAGGGATAGGGACTGGAGGCGGAACTGGAGGCGGGACCGGAGCGCCCATCGCCCTAGAGGCGATGAAGACCTTGGCCGGAGAGGCGGAAGGATGCGAAAAGCAGGATGCGGGAGCCACAGCGACAGCGAAAGAAACGGGCCAGGAAACGGAGAAGGAAACCAAGAATGGAAACATAGGATCGAAAACTTCCAAGGAACAAGAAGATAAGAAAGGGTCAAAAACGGATAAAACCTTACTGGAATTTGCCTGGTGGTTGAAAAAACAGGGTCGCTCGGAAAACACGATTGAGGACTATACAAAACTCCTCAGGCTCCTCATAAAAAATGGAGCCAGCCTCCTCGACCCTGAAAGCGTTAAGGATACGCTGGCGAAGGTAAACAAAAGTGCTTCATGGAAGGTGCTGGCCGTAGCAGCCTATACGGCTTACCTGAAGATGCATGGAGGAACCTGGGACCCTCCAAAATACGAAGCTATGAGGAAAATCCCCTTCATACCGACCGAAGAGGAGATCGATGCCCTCATAGCCGGATGCGGCCCTAAGACGGCTGCCTTCCTTCAATTGCTTAAGGAAACAGGGATGAGGGCTGGGGAGGCAAACCGCTTGAGATGGACGGATGTCGACTTGGAGAGGCTCCTCATAACCCTCAACGAGCCTGAGAAGCATGGGAAGCCCAGGATCTTCAGGATAAGCCATAAGCTCGCCTTGATGCTCGGTGCCCTTCCTAGGAAAAACGAGTATGTTTTCGGCGGGACCCTTTTTTCCCGGAAAAGCTGTCTCCATTTATCCAGAAGAGCGATCGCTAGGAAGTTAGGAAACCCAAGGCTTGAGCGTATAACCTACCATACAATACGACATTGGAAAGCCACTATGGAATACCATAAGACGAAGGACCTGCTCCATGTAAAAGAGCTCCTCGGCCATCGAAAGCTCGATACGACAGCCCTATACATCCAGCTGGATAGGGCTTATTTCCAGGAGGCGAACGATGAGTTCCATTTCGCGATGGCCAAAACCATCGAGGAGGCTGGGAAGCTCATCGAAGCCGGCTTCGATTATGTGGCGACCTTTCAGGATGTGATGCTTTTCCGGAAGCGAAAGTAAGGGGCGAGAATCGGTTCCCGATGATCGTTAATGGGAAAAAATGTACCTTAAAAACCTTTAAGACCGAGGCTTTTTCAATTCCTCTTGATGGAGTTCAAGCCTTTCGGATGGCAGGGGCTCGAGTTTTTCATCCCCTCTGACTGGCATACGGCCTCGGAGGGCGGGACCTTCGAAAGTGGATCCCTTAGAATCGATGAGCCCTATACACCCAGAATCAGGCTAGACTGGGATACGGTAAAGGAGGAGAAGCTCAAAGACTTCTCCGAGGTCCTTGAAGAGATTAAGAAGAAGATGAGGAAGAAGGATAAAAGCCTAAAGTTTCAGAGGCAGGGAGTGGCGAAGATCTGCGGTCATAACGCCCGGTATTTCCGATGGAGAAGTGCCAATCAACTCGAGGGCTACGGCCTCCTTTGGTACTGCAAGGATACAAAAAGGTCCATCGTCATCGAGTTTCTCTTCGGAACCGATGAATACTGGAAGATCAAACCCGCCATAGAGAAGGCCGTAGAAACCTTCAAGTGCCACAGCTCCGAGGAGGCATGGCTCTGGACCATTCTGGATTTGGCCTTCAAGACATCCCCAGACTTTAGGCTCAGGGACAGAAGCTTCAAGGAAAACCGGATGCATTTCTTCTTCTCCTCCTCATCCGAGAAGGCTTCCTTCATGATAGACCGAGTGACCTTCGCCGAGAACCTCCTTTCCTCAAAATACGACGGCTTGGAAGAGTGGTTCGAGAAGGTCTACAAGCCTGAGCTTAAGAGGGCATACAAGGGGCTTAGGCTCAGGGGTGAACGCCTCAAGAAGGCGGAGATAGGGGATCATAAGGGTCTTATGCTTCGCTCATCCTTCAAGATCGGTCTTCTACGTCCAGAGAATCATATAATAACCAGCAAGGTCTGGGTCTGCCCCGTAAAGGACAGGATTTATGCCGTGACGACGGAGGAAGTTCGTAGGAAGGATAGTAAGGATAAGGTAAATAAGGGCCTCGAGCTCTTTTTATCCTCGTTCAGCTGTCATTAAGGCTGGAGAAAATTTTGCGCTTCCCGTTTTTCAGGAGGAAGAAGAAGGAGGCAGAAGCACCGCCGATCACAAGGGAACAGTTCCTTCAACTCGTTCCCATTAGGAACCCCGCCCTAAAGTGGAGGAGGTATCGGACGGGGGAGGTATACATAATCCTCGAAGGTCCCAGAAGGCCGGCAAAGCAGGGGATTGTTTCCAAGCTCTTTCCCGCCGCCAGTACGCCAAGGACGAAGCGCATCATCCTCGATAAGATAGGCTCCTTCGTCTGGGACCTATGCGATGGAAAGAACACGATCGACGACATCATAACGAAGCTGAGCGAAACCCATAAGCTTACCAGGCGGGAGGCCGAGATCCCCTTACGGGCATACCTTCAGAACCTTGCAAAGAGGGGCTTTATAGGGGTTCTTCCTAAGGAAGCCTTGGCTAAGTACAGGGCTGAAAGGGAACGAGAGGAGGAAGGGGAAAGGGAAAAGGAAAAGGAAAAGGGAGAGGAAGGGGAAGCGAAGGAAAAGGAATCTAAGGATAAGGGATCTGAAATGGGCGGCGGAGAAGGAGAAGGAGAGGGAGAAGGTAAAAAGGAATCGGAAGAAGGTGCCCAGAAGCCTTGACAACGCCCCAGGAGCCAACGAAAACGCCAGTCCCAGAACCATCTCAAGCCACACCTTCATCTCCATCTCCAACCCCATCCCCACCCTCATCCCCAACCCAACCACCTCCAGAAGAGGAGAAAAAGAAAGAGGCAAAGAAACGAAGGACTACACGGAGGAGAAGGAGACGCAAGAAGAGTGCAGCAAGGCTTGCCCTTGGTTGGATTGCCCTTAGAGCCTATCGCTTCCTAGGAAGCCTATGCTTCCCTTGGAAGGTCATGAAGGAAGTTGCGGATGATGCTCCGGATTATGGAGGATTCATCATCCTCCTTTCAGCAGCCATAGGCATCGGCGTCCTAGCCCAATACATGCTCTATACGCTGAAGATCGTTGTGTACGATGTCGATATGAAAATGCAGGTCCCCCAGCCCTTCCCCTTCCAGGTTTCCTTCATCCAAGAGCTTTTCTCTGCAGGATACCTTATCCTTCGCAGCTTCCTTTTCTGCTATGTGGGTGCCTGGCTTCTTAAAGGCGAGAGGAATGCCACAAGTCTTCTGATGGGGTTGGGCTATAGCCTTTCCCCCCAGGTTTTGGGAAGGATCGTTCAGCTCGTTCTTTCGGCTACGACCTTCCCAAGGGTCCAGTATCAGGTACCGACAGATATAGCTGTGATTGCCATGACGACAAGTGTCCAGAGCATCCTTCTCTATCCGATAAGGCTCCAGGCTCTAGAAGCCTCTAACAGGGAAATCTATAACGAATGGCTCAAGGATCCCTCCCTCAGCGCCTTTTCGAACTTTGCGCAGCTGATCACCTTCTGGACTACGGCCTTGGCATGCCTCTTACTTTATTATGTTTCAAAGCTTTCGAGAAAGAGGGCTGCCATCGTGGCTGCCTTCTCTATAGCCTTCGATGCTGCCTGGTACCTCTACGGCTACCTTTCTCCAGGATAGCCCGGCATAGAAAGCGTTAGAAAGGGTAGCTACTTCCCCTTTTTCTGTTCTTTTGCTTCGACTCGGGACTCGCTCCCTCAATGGATTTTTCTATCCGTTTTCCCTTATTGTCTTGTCTTGTTTCGGCCGACTCAACTCGGCTTAGCTCAACTCGACTCGACTCAACTCGGCTTAACTCGGCTCAGTCCAATTCTTCCCTATCAGATCCCTGTTCATCTTGGTTTGACTCATCCCTTCCTTCAACCCTCCTTTTCTTCTTTTTCCCTTCAGATCAATCTTCGAACTATCTTATTCTTCATCTTCCCATTAAGACTCGGCGGCCGATGAGGATGGTCGTGGCTGCTATCGAGGCTTCGAAAAGACATCCTAAAGCTTCGCGCTCCCTTTCTCCTAAAACAAAGTGGAATGAACCCTCATCTCCGGATGGCCCGAAGATGTTCGTGTTTCTGGCTTGAACGAAGACTACTATCCAAGTGAGTTCCCCGTAGAGTTTCATCGTGATGTTCAGCTCGGCCCTTAGCTGGATGCCCGTCTCCCTATCATACCATCGGAAAACTGTTCCGTTCACAGATTGGCTCGTGAAGTTCCCCCTCAGGACCCAGGTTTCCCTAAGGTTTCCAGAGACATTAAGGGGCATCCCAGGCTCCACGGAAAAGACCATATCCTCCACCTTTACGAAGTCACCCTCCCTGAGGTTCGTGTCAATCCAGAAGTAAGCGTAGGTTTCGTTCTGGGGCATTCCATCATCGATGCCAAGGACTAGGCGGCTTTCGACATCAACCTTGAAAAGGTTTTCTAGGGATCCCCTTTCCTTTTCCGGCGAAATCCTTTGCCTTATGAAGGCTATGCCACCTTCAACCCTTTCAACCGTCCAGCTGATATTCGCCAACTTACCAACATAGTTCATCTGGTTCATTTGTACATAATAGCGGGTGCTGTTGCCCTGAAACTCTATAGTAGCCCCGGGCTTAAGCCATGATGGAATGGCATAGACTCCTGCAAACCCGTTGAAGGCTGCGATTAAGGGCATCGAAAGGAAAAGAAGGACGACCATTGGAAGGAAACGGGTCATGGAAATTAGCCTCATGCCTAAGCCATGTCTAAGCCTTTTATTCTTCTATGGGTTTTTATATTCTTTCCCTATTTGGGTTTTTCATCACAATTTAGGCTTTTTCAAAATGTAGGCTAGCTATCCCTGAAAGGGTGTGGGCTTCCTACTTTAACGATGAGGCTTTCAGGAATTTTGCGCAAAATTCCAGCAGAGGCTTTCATCTCCACGGGCGCATAAGGATCGGGGCTGCCCCGTCCCATCATCTTTCTATGTGCGGATATCCAATCCCAATCCCTCATGGGACCTTCATAGCTCAGCCCTTCAGACCGCCTTTTGGGAGGATCTCCATTACCAAGAGCTCCAGCTCTTTCAGCCTCAATTAGAGCTTAACTTACGTATGTGGCTGAAGCATGGGATTTTCCGCTCACAGGTTTTAAAATTAATTAAATCTAATCTTTGATCCTCGGATACTCGAGGATCCTTTTTTCCCTTCCCCCTTTCCTCGCTTCCTTCTCATTCCCAATCCATTTTCCCATCCATTTCCTTAGCCTTCCCTGTGTTTCAAGCCTTATATGGCCAGGAAGGTCTCTATTTTCTTGTATTGCTATGAAAGGCAAGAATGTTATCGAGGAGATAAAAACCAAGGTAGAGGGCTCCGTTAAGGAGCTTACAGAGCTATGCTCTAAGCTCGTCCAATTTCCTACGGTCGTCCCTCCAGGCTACACAAGGGAATGCGTAGAATTCATGGAAGCCTACTTCCAGAGCCTTGGCTTGGAAACGGAGGTCTACGAGCGCCGAAAGGATAAGGCGAACCTTTGCGTGAAGGTTCCTGGAAATCGAAGGGGAAAAATCCTGTGGCTTGGGCATTTGGACGTCGTTCCTGAGGGTTCTGAGCCCTGGAAGTATCCTCCCTTCAGCGGAAAGGTTATGGAAGGTCTCGTCTATGGAAGGGGATCGAGTGATATGAAGGGATCCTGCGCCGCAGCCATGGTGGCGGCCAAAGTCCTGGCAGGCCTAGAGGAAGGGTTGCGCAGCTCCGTGGAGTTCTGGTTCACATGCGATGAGGAGGTGGGGGCCATCGATGGGGCCCGATGGCTTGCCGAGTCAGGAAGGCTCAAGGGAGACCTCTGCCTTATTGGGGATTCCTCGGGAAGCCTTCCCTTGGAGCCTTCCATAGATCTTGGATGCAAGGGTGCCCTTAGGGTGGCTCTCAAAGCCAGGGGAAGGACTGCCCATGGAAGCCAGCCATACTTGGGCGATAATGCCATAGAGAAGCTCATAAAGGCTATAGGCTACGTGAAGGAAATCGGAAGCTTCAGGCTCGATGTTCCCGAGGAGCTTGAACCCATCCTTAAGGCAAGCGTGGAGTTCCTTCTAAGGCATTATAAACTTACGGAATCCCAGAAGGCAGAAGCCATGAGGGTCTTCCACTTCCCAAGCGTAAGCCTGAACATCATCAGAGGCGGAGTTAAGAACAACGTGGTCCCAGATGCCGCCGAGGCCCTCTTCGACATAAGGATAACGCCCGGAGCCAACATTGAAGCCGTAGAGCGAAGGATCCTGGGGCTTCTAAAGGATTCAGGGCTTGAAGGTGTCGGTGCGGAGTTCGAGGTGACGGGATTTGGGGGCTACTATGAGAGGCCCGATTCGGGCTACGTGGATTCCTTGAAAAGGGCAGTGGAGCTGGCGACGGGTAAGACGCCTATTCTCAAGATCCTTACGGGAGGAACCGATGGAATCTTCACGAGGAAAATAGCTGGAATCCCCTCCTTAGGCTTCGGAGCTGGCCTTCCTGGTATGGCCCACTCGAAGGACGAGTACGTAACTGTGGAGAGTCTGGTGATGGCGGCTAAGGTATACGCTATATACCCTGTAATCTTCCAGGTCTCCTAGGAGCCTTCCTTGAAACTCTGATCCCCGCTTATCATGCATGGGTAGGCAAGGCAAAGGATCTTTCTTAGCTTCGCCCTTCTTTCTTCTATTCGCCCTCTTTTCCCCGACTTTTCATCTTTCTTCGTTTTTCATGGAATTCCATCAAATTCGATTCGATTCCGATCTATCCATCCTTCTATCCTTCGATCCTCTAGGTCCGATCCTTAGCCTCGACAAAGGACCTTAATCGCTCAGCCAGGACTTCAGGGGCCTCATAGGCTTCTCCCTCTTGGAGCAAAGCCTGGAGCCCCCACACATCGTTGGTGAATGGCTGTCGGTAGCCGAACCTGGCAACGATCCTCAAACCAACCCTGAAGTAGTCCAAGGGCTCCCCATCCATGGGACCAGAGTACAGGGCGAAATTGAAGCATGAAAGTCCCTCTGAAGCATAGAACCCTAGGATCCTCCCAAGTCCTTCGGCGAAGCCCTCCAGCCCTCCCTTCCCAAGGCTTAGAATGCTCGACTTATCCTTGCTTAGACCCCATACCTCAAAGGTCTTGGAAGGAGCAAAGGGGACGATCCATTCGGTACCCTTGATCTCCCAGAGATAGCGCTCCCCCTTGGACCTTTCGACTTCTAGGAGCCTTTCCCAGAAGTTCTCGCCACATTCCTCGTTAAAGCGCCTGCTTGCATCCATGAGCTTCCTGGAAAGCTCGAAGGGCCTTTCGCTTGCCAAGACATGGATATGCGGATGGATAATGGACGATCCGGAAGGGGGAAGGTAGTTCCCGATGAAGGCTCCAAACCTCATTTCTGGATGGACTTCTAGGAGCCTTCCTAGGATCCTCGATCCCAAGATGAAGGCATCTAGGATCCTCCTAGGTGCCAGCTCATTCAGCTCCAGGAAGTGGGCCTCGCTAAGGACAATGATGGCATTGAAGTCCATGTGGGCGAAGAGTCCCGGAAAGGCTGTGGCTTCTCCTATCCTAGGTCTCCCATCTTCGAGGAAGCCCTCAGGAAACCTTGGTGTAACCTTGGCTACATTCTCCGGGCAGAAGGGGCATCCAGGCCTCGTTAACTCTACGATTTTCCTAAGCTCCTCCCTGTCGGCTTGGAAGAGCCGTCTTGCATAATCGAACCTTCCGGAGGTTACGATGGTAGCATCGCCTGTGAGGGGATCGAACCGATGCTCCACGACCTGCCTTTCCAACTCGAAGCCCTTGGATGGATTGAGGAGCTCCGCAAACCTAACGATGCGTTTAAACTCGATCATCAGTCCTAGCCTAGGGCTTGAGGCTTTTAAGCCTTGCAGAAGCTATATGACCTGCCAACTGCCATCACGAAGGAGCTTAGGCGCATCAAGGCTTCCGCCTCCTGAAGGAAGTTCATCTTTTCAGGAGAACGAATTCTTAGATTAGATAGCAAGGTCCCCGCGTAGTTTTCTTTTGGTTTAGCTGCTTCCTGACTGCTATATGGCTCTCGTTTCCCGAAATTATTTCACTAGTCATCATAAAGGATTCATGGTTAAGCTTAACGACCATAATATCGTTGGATCATCCGGCAGAAGCTGAGGGGAATGGGTTCTGGTCAGATAGCTTTGATCCAGGGGGTTTCCCGTAGGAGGCTTGGGAAGCTCAGGAAGGCCTAC
>Ga0080004_1125010_pt1 | contig 40940 bp, 41 predicted proteins | sample WasSprMetagenome_FD_69207 | JGI IMG/M metagenome (GOLD analysis project Ga0080004, IMG submission 69207) | Sulfidic aquatic microbial communities from Washburn Spring, Yellowstone National Park, USA - WS (SPADES assembly) (version 2) | ecosystem: Environmental > Aquatic > Thermal springs > Hot...
CCTCCTCCTTGTCCCGGTCCGCCACGGTGGCCAGCACCACGCCCTTCCTCGGCATCCCGTATCCGGCGGCCACGCAGGCCTTGTAGAGGGCCATGGCGTAGTCGCGGTCGATCCCCATCACCTCGCCGGTGGACTTCATTTCCGGGCCCAGGGTCACGTCCACGTCCAGCAGCTTGCCGAAGGAGAAAACCGGGGCCTTGACGCCGATGTAGCCCGAGCCGGGGTGCAACCCGCCCCGGTAGCCGAGTTCCCGCAGGCTCCGGCCCAGGATGACTTTGGTGGCCAGGTTGACCATGGGCACGCCGGTGATCTTGCTCAGGTAGGGCACGGTGCGGCTGGCCCGGGGATTGACCTCCAGCACGTACACCCGGCCGTTGTGGAGCACGTACTGGATGTTGAGCAGGCCGCGTACCCGCAGGGCCCGCGCCAGGCGGCAGGTGTACTCCACCACGGTATCCTGAACCTCCCGGCTCAACCACTGCGGGGGATAAACGGCGATGCTGTCCCCCGAGTGCACCCCCGCCCGCTCCACGTGCTCCATGATGCCCGGAATCAGGACCTCCTCGCCATCGGCGATGGCGTCCACCTCAACCTCCTTACCGTAGAGGTACTTGTCGACCAGCACCGGGTATTCGGGCGTCACCTGGACCGCGGAACGCATGTACTCCATGAGTTCTTCGCCGTTGTAAACGATCTCCATGGCGCGGCCGCCCAGGACGTAGGAGGGCCGCACCAGTACAGGAAAGCCGATGCGGGCCGCGATGGCCCGGGCCTCTTCCACGCTCTTGGCCGCCCCGCCCGGCGGGCGCGGGATGCCCAGCTCCTCCAGCAGGGCGTCGAACTTCTCCCGGTCCTCGGCCCGGTCGATGTCGGCCACGTCGGTGCCGAGGATGGGCACGCCGGCGGAGGCCAGGGGCCGCGCCAGGTTGATGGCCGTCTGGCCCCCGAACTGCACAATGACCCCCTCCGGTCCCTCGTGCTCGACCACGTTCAGGACGTCCTCCGGCACCAGGGGCTCGAAATAAAGGCGGTCCGACGTGTCGAAGTCCGTGCTCACGGTTTCCGGATTGTTGTTGACGATTACGGCCTCGTACCCTTCCTCGCGCAGGGCCCACACCGAGTGCACCGAGCAGTAGTCGAACTCGATGCCCTGGCCGATGCGGATGGGCCCCGAGCCCACGACCAGCACCTTGCGCCGGCGGGATCCGGTGGCCTCGTTTTCTTGCTCGTAGGTCGAATAATAATAGGGCGTGGCGGCCTCGAACTCGGCCGCGCAGGTATCCACCATCTTGTATACCGGCACAATGCCCCAGGAGGCGCGCCGCGCCCTGACCTCCTCCGCCGGCAGGCCGGTCAGTTCGGCCAGGGCCGCGTCCGCAAGGCCCATCCTTTTGGCGCGGCGCAGCAGTTCCGGGTCCAGGTTCCCTTTGCGGGCCGCCCCCTCCCGCTCCAGGGCCACCAGGCCGGCGATCTTCTCCACGAAGAAGCGGTCGATGCCCGTAAGGGCCGCCAACCTCTCCGGGGCCCAGCCCCGCCGCAGGGCCTCGGCCAGCAGAAAGATGCGCTGGTCGTCGCCGCGCTCCAGCCGGGCCTGAAGTACGGCATCGGGCAGCCGCTCCACGCCGGGCAGGCGCAGCCCCTGGCAGCCGATTTCCAGAGACCTGATGGCCTTCAGCAGGGCCCCCTCGAAGGTGCGGTCGATGGCCATAACCTCGCCCGTAGACTTCATCTGGGAGCCCAGGGTCCGGTTGGCGAAGGCGAACTTGTCGAAGGGCCAGCGGGGGAACTTCACCACCACGTAGTCCAGGGCCGGCTCAAAGCAGGCGCAGGTCTTGCCGGTCACGGCGTTGGTGATCTCGTCCAGGTTCAGGCCCACGGCGATCTTGGCCGCCACCTTGGCGATGGGGTAGCCCGTGGCCTTGGAGGCCAGGGCCGAGGAGCGCGAAACCCGGGGGTTGACCTCGATGACGTAGTACCTGTAGCTGTGGGGGTCCAGGGCGAACTGGATGTTGCAGCCCCCCTCGATGCCCAGGGCCCGGATGACCTTCAGGGAGGCGGTGCGCAGCATCTGGTATTCTCTGTCGCTCAGGGTCTGCGAGGGGGCCACCACGACGCTGTCCCCGGTGTGGACTCCCATGGGGTCCAGGTTTTCCATGTTGCAGACCGTGATGCAGTTGTCCCGCGCGTCGCGCATGACCTCGTATTCAATTTCTTTCCACCCCAGGACGCACTTTTCCACCAGGACCTGGCGGATGATGCTGTGGGAGAGGCCCCGCTCCACGATCTCCCGGAGGGTGTACCAGTCCCGGGCCACGCCCCCGCCCGTACCCCCCAGGGTGTAGGCGGGCCGGATGATGACGGGAAAGCCCACCTCGCGTACGAAGGCCTCGGCCGCCGGATAATCCGAAACGATGGCGCTTTCGGGCACCGGCTCGCCGATCTTGTGCATCACGAGCTTGAACTGCTCCCGGTCCTCCGCCTGCTGGATGGCCTCCAGGGGCGTGCCCAGGAGCTCCACGCCCGCGGCCGTCAGCACCCCGGCCTGGGAAAGTTGCAGGGCCAGGTTCAGGCCCACCTGACCGCCCAGAGTGGGCAGCAGGCCGTCGGGCCTCTCCCGCCGGATGATGCGGGCCACGAATTCCGGCTCCAGGGGCTCGATGTACACCCGGTCCGCCATGTTGGTGTCGGTCATGATGGTGGCCGGGTTGGAGTTCACCAGCACCACCTCCACGCCCTCCTCCTTCAGGGCGCGGCAGGCCTGGGTGCCGGCGTAGTCGAACTCGGCGGCCTGACCGATGATGATGGGCCCCGAGCCGATGACCATTACCTTGCGCAGATCCTTCCTACGGGGCATGCTTCCAGCACCCTTCAAACGTGGTTGACAATTCTTTATGATTGTCAACCACCCTTGCCCGCATCAGGGCCAGAAAACGGTCGAAGAGGTATTCCGAATCCCGGGGGCCGGGCGCGGCCTCCGGGTGGTACTGGACGCCGAAGGCGGGCAGGTAGCGGTGGGCCAGTCCCTCCACCGTACCGTCGTTGACGTTGCGGTGGGTGACCACCACGTCCCGGTGAGCCAGGGATCCTTCGTCCACGGCGAAGCCGTGGTTGTGGGACGTGATGTAAACGCGTCCCGAGACGAGGTCCTTGACGGGGTGGTTGGCCCCGCGGTGCCCGAACTTCAGCTTGTAGGTCTTCCCCCCCAGGGCCAGGGCCAGGATCTGGTGCCCCAGGCAGATGCCGAAGAGGGGGCGCAGGCCCAGCAGCTCCCGCACCGTCTCCACCGCAAAGGGGACGCTGGCCGGGTCCCCCGGCCCGTTGGACAGGAGAATGCCGTCGGGCTGGCAGGCCATGATGCGGGCCGCGTCGAAGGTGGGCGGCACCACCACCAGGTCGCATCCCCGGTCCCGCAGGCACCGGATGATGTTCTCCTTGACCCCGAAGTCCACCACCACCACGCGGCAGCCCCCGCCGGGCAGGTGGTAGGGCCTGTCGGTGGCCACCTGGAGCACCAGTTGCTGCTCGCTGATGGTGGGCAGCGCCCGGGCGCGCGCGACCAGTTCCTCCTCGGGCGCCGGTGCGCCGGCGATGACCCCGCGCATGGCGCCCTCGCTCCTGATGATGCGGGTCAGGGCCCGGGTGTCCACGCCGGCCAGGCCCACGATGCCCTGCTCCGCCAGGTAGCGGTCCAGGGAGCGCGCGGCCCGCCAGTTGCTGGGCGAAGGGCAGGCCTCCCGCACCACGAAGCCGCGCACGTGGGGCCGGGTGTCCTCCCAGTCCTCGTCGTTGATGCCGTAGTTGCCGATGAGGGGATAGGTCATGACCACGATCTGGCCGCAGTAGGAGGGATCCGTCAGTACCTCCTGGTACCCCGTCATGCCCGTGTTGAACACGACCTCTCCCCAGCTCTCTCCCCGCGCCCCCAAGGGCACGCCGTAGAACACGGCGCCGTTTTCCAGTGCCAGTACACCCTGCTCCAATTTTTCCCCTCCAGGTCCCTAGCGGCACGCCGGCCTCAGCACTTCAGATCCCGCTCGAGCATGACGATGCGGCCGGCCACGATGGTGGTCACCGGCACGCCCGTGAGCTTCCGCCCCACAAAGGGGTTGTTCCTCCCCTTGCCGACGAACCCGAACGCGTCCACCGTGAGCTCCAGACGGGGGTCGATGATGGTCACGTCCCCGTCGGCGCCGGGCACCAGCCTCCCCTTGGCCAAGCCCAGGATGCGGGCCGGGTGCACGGTCATCTTGGCCACGGCCGCCGGCAGGTCCAGCACCCCGGTGTGGACCAGTTCGGTGAAGACCAGGCCCACGGCGGTCTCCAGGCCGGCGATGCCGAAGGGCGCGGCCGCGAACTCCACGTCCTTCTCCTCATCGGCGTGGGGGGCGTGGTCCGTGGCGATGACGTCTATCGTGCCGTCGGCCAGACCCTCCCGCACCGCGGCCACGTCCGCGGCCGTACGCAGGGGCGGATTCACTTTGGTGCTGGTGTTGTACCCCTCCACGGCCTCCTCGGTGAGGGTAAAGTGGTGGGGGGTGGCCTCGGCCGTGACGGGCAGGCCCCGGGCCTTGGCGTCCCGGATGAGACGCACCGCGCCGGCGGTGCTGACGTGGGCGATGTGCACCGGGCAGCCCGTCAGTTCCGCCAGCAGGATTTCACGGGCCACCATTACCTCCTCGGCCGCGGCCGGCATGCCGGGTAACCCCAGGAGGTAGGCGGTCCGGCCCTCGTTCATCAGCCCGCCTGCCGATAACCCCGGGTCCTCGCAGTGGGAGATGACGGGGGCCCCCAGCATGCGGGCGTATTCCATGGCCCGCCGCATGAGCCCGCTGTCCACCACCGGCCGGCCGTCGTCCGAGAAGGCCACGGCCCCGCCCTCGCGTAAGCTCGCCAGTTCGGCCAGCTCCTTGCCCTCCAGGCCCTTGCTCACGGCGCCCACGGGAAAGACGTGCACCACCCCCGTGGCCCGGGCCCTCTCTCTAATGTATTCCACCACGGCCCTGGTGTCGGCCACGGGATCGGTGTTGGCCATGCACACCACCGCGGTGAAGCCGCCGCGCGCCGCGGCCCTGGTGCCGGAGGCGATGGTCTCCTTGTGCTCGTAACCCGGCTCCCTCAGGTGCACGTGCATGTCAATGAGGCCGGGAGTCACCAGGCGCCCTGTGGCCTCGATCACCAGGGCGTCGTCGGCCGGCAAATCCGCACCCACCCCGGCCACGCGCCCGTCCACCAGCAGCACGTCCTTCTGCTCTACGGTACGGTTCTCGGGGTCCACCACCGTACCGCCGCGGATCAGGATCCGCACGGAACTATTCACCTCCCAGCATGAGGTAGAGGAGGGCCATGCGCACGGCCACACCGTTGGTCACCTGCTCCTCGATCACCGACGGGGCGTTCTCCACCAGGTCCGGGGCCAGCTCCACGCCCCGGTTGACGGGCCCGGGGTGCATGAGCAGGACGTCCGGCTTGGCGCGGGCCAGCCGCTCCCGCGTGATGCAGTAGAGCCTGGTGTACTCCCGCAGGCTGGGGAGGTAGTTGGCCCGCATGCGCTCCAGTTGCAGGCGCAGGGCCATGACCACGTCGGCCCCCTCCAGAGCCTCGTCCAGCGTGGTGTAGCAGGGAATGCCGAGCGCGGCCGCCTCGGGGGGTAACAGGGTGGCGGGCCCGGCCAGGCGCACCTCGGCCCCCACGGCCCTCAAGGCCCACACGTTGGAGCGGGCCACGCGGCTGTGGCGGATGTCACCGACGATGGTTACCGTGAGCCCCTCCAGGCGGCCCTTGGCCTCCCTCATGGTGAAGAGGTCCAGGAGGGCCTGGGTGGGGTGCTCGTGGGTGCCGTCGCCGGCATTGATCACCGCGGCCGTGGTGGCCCGGGCCGCCGCCTCGGCCGCGCCGGAGGCGGGGTGCCGGATGACCAGCAGGTCCGCGCCCATGGCGGTGAGGGTGCGAACCGTGTCGCGCAGGGACTCCCCCTTGGCCACGGAGCTGGCCGCGGCCGTAATGCTCACGGTGTCGGCGCTCAGGGCCTTGGCGGCTAACTCAAAGGAGACCCTGGTGCGGGTGCTCGGCTCGAAGAAAAGCAGCACCACGATCCGCCCGCGCAGGGTGGGCACCTTCTTGATGCGCCGGCCCAGGACCTCCTTCATGCCCCGCGCCGTGTCCAGTACCGTGAGGATCTCTTCCCGTCCCACGTTTCTCAGGCCCAGCAAGTGTTTGAACATAAAAAAAGCGCCACCTCCGGCTTCAATCCCTCTCTTCCAGGATCACGACCCGATCTATCCCGTCGATTTCCTCGACCTGCACGGCTACGATTTCGCGGCGTGAGGTGGGCACGTTTTTCCCTACGTAGTCGGGCTTGATGGGCAGCTCCCGGTGGCCCCGATCCACCAGCACCGCCAGCTGGATGGCTTTAGGCCGCCCCAGGTCCATGATGGCGTCCATGGCCGCCCGTACCGTACGGCCCGTGTAGATCACGTCGTCCACCACCACCACCTTCTTGTCCGTCACCGGAAACGGTATCTCGGTCTGGTGCACCACGGGCTGGTAACCCAGCCGGTCCAGGTCGTCGCGGTACAGGGTGATGTCCAGGACACCCACCTCCACGCCCTGGCCCTCGATGGCCCGGATGCGCTCGGCCAGCCGCCGCGCCAGGGGCACGCCACGGCGCCGGATCCCGATCAGCACCACGCCTTCGGTTCCCTTATTCCGCTCGATAATTTCGTGGGCGATGCGGGTAAGGGCCCGGCGCATGCCGTCCCGGTCGAAGATCTGGGCCTTTTCCGCCAGCGCCACGCTCCCAACCCCCCCCTTCAAACTCGAAGTGCCTACCCGCGTCCGGCAGGTAGGCACTTGTGTGGGCTTATGACTACCTTACCGGCCTCACGGGACCGGTTTAAAGGTATTTTTACCTAGTGTAGCGCGACCCGCGACCCGTGTCAAGAGCCATTTGGCGCCCGTATGGGAAGGGGCCAACTCGGCATTGCAGGCGGCACCCGCACGCCAAAAGCGAAAGGCGCCGGCCCGGCACGGGACTATTTTTCCAGCACATCCCAGTACATGGGCCGCAAAACCTTTTTGTTGAACTTGCCCGTGCTGGTCTTGGGAATTTCATCGACGAAAAGGAACTTTTCGGGTATCCACCACTTGAGTATCCTGCCCGTTTCCACGTGTTCTTTCATGTATTCCTTCAGTTCGTCCTCGGAGATCCCGTCCTTGAATTCCTTCTTGGGTACCACTACGGCGATGGGGCGCTCCCCCCACCTCTCGGATCGGGCGGCGATTACGGCCACTTCCTGCACCTTACTGTGCATGCTGAGGAGGTCCTCGAGGATGAGCGTGGAAATCCATTCTCCCCCGCTCTTGATCACGTCCTTGTCGCGGTCCACGATGAGCAGGCTGTCCTCCTCATCGATGGTGGCGATGTCGCCCGTATGAAGCCAGCCGCCGCGCCACAGTTCCTTTGATTTTTCGGGCTCCTTGACGTAACCACCGGTGAGCCACGGCGCCCGCAACACGATCTCCCCGTAGGTCTTGCCGTCCTTCGGCACGTCCTTGCCCTCGGAATCCACCACCCTCTGCTCCACCAGCGGGAAGGGAATACCCGTCCGCACCAGGAAATCCAGCTTTTTCTCCTCCGGCCAGTCGAACATGTGCGGCTTCAGGAAGGAGACGCCGACCACCGGGAAGGCCTCGGTCATCCCCCACCCCGCCACGGCCTCCATCCCGAGTTCCCTGGCCTTGGAGGCCAGTCCTTTGGGAAGGGCAGTCCCTCCCACCACGTAGGTGACACCCTTCAGGTACTCGCGATAGTGATCCACTTCCGGATGATAACAGATGGCGTTCAGCATGGTGGCCACACTGGCCGCGTAGGCCCGCTGCCCGGGCCGTTTCTCCGTTTTGACCAGTTCGAGGAAAACCTTGGGGTCGAATCTGCCGGGGTAGACCTGTTTCGTGCAGAGGTACGTGGCAATGTACGGAATACCCCAGCTGTGGGCGTGAAACATGGGTACCAGGTGGATGAAAAAGTCGCGGCGCGGATCGATGCCCCTCTCGCCCAGGAACCCCTGGAAAAAGTTGGCCCAGGTGAGGGTGTGCAATACGGCCTGACGATGGGTGAAGTAGGCCCCTTTGGGGTCCCCGGTAGTGCCGGTGGTATAACATATCGTGGCCACCGTGTTTTCGTCGAGCTCGGGGTAATCGTAATCCGCGGTCGCGGAGCCCAACAGCTCTTCGTACTCGGCCACGGGTCGCAGGTTCGTTTCCGGCACCTGCCCGTCGTCCGCCATTACGACGTACTGCCTCACGGTCTGGAGTTTGCCGCTGATGGCCTGGATCAGGGGTATGAAATCCCTGTTGAGAATCAATACCTCGGCCTCCGCGTGGTTTATGGTATAGGCTATCTGATCCGGGGCAAGCAGCGGATTGCCCAAATGCAGAATCGCCCCCATACACGGTACCGCGAAGTACAGCTCCAGAAAGCGGTGGGTGTTCCATTCGAAGACGGTTACCCTGGTGTGCCGCCCCACACCCAGGGTGACCAGCGCCTTGGACAGGCGAAGGCACCTTTCGTAAAGCCGCGCGTAATTCCCGCGGTACAGGTTGCGATATACGATCTCGTCGCGGGGGCGGATTCTGGCCGCGTACTCCAGAATTCTGGTCAGGACCAGCTGGTAATCGTAGCCCGCCCTGGGAAAGAAATCGGAACCCACAGCAAACCTCCCGTCCACCGTGTCGCCTCCCTCCGGCATTTCTTGCATATTAAAAATTCCAACACCACGTCCTCCTTTCCTCCTATCTGACCTGCCGCAGGCCCAGGAAAATCAGCGCCACGCCAAAGGCCACGGTCAGCAGTCCGGTCGCGGAAATGCGCCCCGCCACGCCGGCCAGACCCAGGGCCGTAACCGTCACCAGCACGGTGGGGCCCACCAGCGCCAGGGCCGCGTTGATCTGCAGGGCCGTCTCCACGCGGTTGAAGTAAAGCATGAGGGAGGCCGCCGTCAGTTCGATGCCCGCCGAGAGAAACCGCACCGCCGCCATACCCAGGACGATCCGCTCCACGAAATCCACCCCCGGTTCCTGTTATATGCCTGCCCCCGCGCCGCATAGCCCGATAAAGGGCACGGCAGAATAAGTACGCCGCCACGTAGCAGAACCCGCGGCACGGGTCCGGAACCGGCAACTGGACGGTGGCAACGAGGAAGCCCGCCCCAGAGGGCAAACGGCGGCGCTGTCCGGTCGAAAACGGCGAGACCACGCCGTAATGAGTTCCGACGGAGCGCGATAATCCTGCGACGGGAGGTATGACCCCTTTGCCCCAAAGCGGTACACTGGCGGCCCTCAGCGGGGTGCCCTTCGTGATGGTCCTGGGCAACTCCATGCTCATCCCGGTCCTGCCCGCCATGGCCGGGGCCCTGGGCCTTTCGGCCCTGCACGTGAGCCTGGTCATCACCCTATTTTCGGTCCCCGCCGGCCTCGTCATCCCCCTGGCGGGTTTCCTTTCGGACCGCCTGGGTCGCAAGGCCGTGATCGTTCCCGGCCTGCTCCTCTACGGCCTGGGAGGGCTGCTCGCCGGGCTGGCCGCGGCCTTGCATGGCAAGGAGACCTTTGCGGCGGTGCTGACCGGTCGTGTCCTGCAGGGCATCGGGGCGGCCGGCACGGCCCCGCTGGCCATGGCCCTGGCGGGGGACCTGTTCCAGGGGCGCGCCCGCAGCCGCGCCCTGGGCATTATCGAGGCCGCCAACGGCTTTGGCAAGGTGCTCAGCCCCGTGCTGGGCGCGGCCCTGGGGTCGTGGGCCTGGTTTGCCCCCTTTTTCCTCTTCCCGGCCCTCTGCGTGCTGGCCGCCGGCGCCGTCGGTTGGGCGGTAAAAGAACCCGGCGCCCACCGCGCGCCCCCCTCCCTTGGCCGGTACAAACAAATGCTCCGTCAGATTTTCGCCCGTAAGGTGCCCCTGCTGGCAAGCGGCTTCGCGGCCGGTATGGGGGCCCTGCTCCTTTTGTTCGGCGTGCTCTTCTACCTTTCCGAGCATCTTGAAAAGGCCTACGGCCTCGAAGGAGTGGCCAAGGGACTAGCCCTGGCCGTGCCGGTGCTGTTCATGTGCGGCACGTCTTTCCTGTCCGGTCTGGTGGCCAAAAAGCAGGTGGCCAGGATGAAGTTCATGGTGGTGGCGGGTTTGCTGATCATCGCCGCCGGCCTCATCGGCCTGGTCTGGGTGCGGCACACCTGGCTCCATTTCGCGGTCATATCCCTCATAGGGGTGGGAACGGGCCTGGTCCTGCCCTGCGTGAACACCCTCATCACCGGCGCGGCCCGGGCCAGCGAGCGGGGACTGATAACCGCCCTGTACGGCAGCGTGCGCTTTTTCGGCGTGGCCGCCGGCCCTCCCCTCTTCGGCCTGCTCCTGGAGCGCAGCCTCGCGGCCCTGTTTCTTCTGGCCGGCGCCGGCGCCGGCCTGGTGGCCCTCCTGGCCCAGTTCCTCATCAGGGTGGGCGAAATCCAGAAAAACTGACCAGTAACCCGCGGTTCCGCCCGTGAATAGATTGGTACCGTCGCGCGAGACATCCCGGAAAGGAGCTGTCGGCATTGAGGCCCAAAAACTCCTGGCAGGAGGTGCTAGCCTTCCCCCTCGCGGGACGCCACGGCAAACCCAGGACCACCGGACTGACCATGGTCATCGACAAGGGCCTGGGTCTCACCGAGGCCCGCGACCTTTTCGACCTGGCCGGCGACTACATCGACTTCGTGAAGCTGGGGTTCGGCACTTCCGCGCTTTACGACGAGAAGGTGCTGAGGGCTAAAATCCAGCTGGCCCGCGCCCGCGGCATCGATATTTACCCCGGTGGTACCTTCTTAGAAGTGGCCGTGCTGCAGGGAAAGCTCCACACCTTCCTCCTGACGGCCCGCAGCCTGGGTTTCACCGCCGTGGAGGTATCGGAGGGCACGATTTCCGTGGACGACAAAACCCGCCGGCACGCCATAGCGACCGCGGCGGACCTGGGCTTCAAGGTTTTGACCGAGGTGGGCAAGAAAAACAACCCGCACTCTGTAGTACCGGCGGCCCTGGCCCGTAAGGTGAAACAGGATCTGGCCGCCGGAGCCCACCGCGTCATCATCGAAGGCCGGGACTGCGGCCGTGCCGCAGGATTCTTCGACGGGCGCGGGCAGATCAGGCGCAAGCTCCTTCAGGAATTCCTGGGCCTGATCGAGAATCCCGCGGACCTCATCTGGGAGGCGCCGCGGAAAGAGCAGCAGCAACACCTCATCCTGCTGCTCGGACCGAACGTTAACCTGGGGAACATTCCGCCAGGAGAGGTGCTGGCCCTGGAGGCCCTGCGGGTGGGCCTGCGCAGCGACACCCTGCAGGCGGTCTGCCACGGGGGGACGCCGGCGGGTGCGCAAAGCGCGCGGGCCCTGGGAGGCGCGGGCCGCGGTTGAAGGTAGCGTCGGGGCATGGCGGCTAGCCGGGCCGCATATAGTGTTACTGACTCCGGGGCCGGAGGGGAGTGCCCGTGTCGGGAGGTTCCCTTTTACTGCTCCTGCTGGTGGTCGCCGGCCTGGTTGCCCGCTCCTACCTGATAAGCGTCGCCGCCCTGATCCTGCTGGCCTTGCGGTGGATCCGCCTGCCGCAGTGGATAGACCTTGTGGAAAAAAAAGGACTGGAGGCCGGCCTTCTTTTTTTGTTGCTCGCCATTATGGCTCCCTTCGCGGCGGACCGGGTGGGTTTACGAGAAATCGCGGCCCACCTGACTTCGTTGCCCGGCCTGATGGCCATCCTGGGAGGTGCCCTGGCCACCCACCTCAACGGCGAGGGACTGTCTCTCATGCAGACCACGCCGGAACTGATCTTCGGACTCCTCATCGGCTCCCTGCTGGGTATTCTCCTCCTTGGGGGCATCCCGGTGGGACCGCTGATGGCCGCCGGGCTCACGGCCCTGCTCCTGGAGCTCTGCCGCTGGCACAGGGGTTGAGCCCAGCTTCTCGAGCACCGCGGCCAGTTCGCCCGGCAGCGGCACGCTGAATTCCAGGTACGCACCGGTGCGCGGGTGGTGGAACCCCAATACCGCGGCGTGCAGAAACTGCCCGTCCAGCCCCAGGTCCGGCCGGCGGGGGCCGTAGCGCCGGTCCCCCACCACGGGGTGACCGATGTGGGCCATGTGCACCCGGATCTGGTGGGTGCGGCCCGTCTCCAGGCGCAGCTCCACCAGGGTGTAAGCGCCGTACCGCCTGAGAACCCGAAAATGGGTAACCGCAGGCCGGCCCCGCACCCGGTCCACGGCCATCTTCTGGCGGTGCCGGGCGTGGCGGGCAATGGGCGCGGCCACCGTTCCCCGGTCCCGGGTGGGATTGCCGTGCACCAGGGCCAGGTAGCGCCGCGTTACGGTGCGCGCCTTGATCTGCCGGGCCAGGGCCTGGTGCGCCGCGTCGTTCTTCGCCACCACCAGGAGCCCGGAGGTGTCCTTGTCTAGCCGGTGCACGATGCCCGGCCGCATTACCCCCCCGATGCCCGAAAGGCCGGGGCAGTGGTGGAGCAGGGCGTTGACCAGGGTGCCCCGGGTATGCCCGGCCCCGGGGTGCACCACCATGCCCCGAGGCTTGTTCACCACCAGCAGGTCCCCGTCCTCGTAAACCACGTCCAGGGGTAGCGGTTCGGGTACCGCCGCGGCCGGCTCGGGTTCGGGAAGGGTTACGGTCAGCGTTTCACCACAGCGCACCCGCCGGCCCGCCTTGGCGCGCTGCCCGTTCACCAGCACCAGGCCCTCTTCGATCAGCCGCTGAACCCGGGACCGGGTCAGCCCCGTAAGCCTCGCGGCCGCCACGTCGAGCCGCTCCCCGGCCAGGTCCCCCGGCACCGGGTACTCCTTCACTTCCACCGCCGGCATGTCCCCTTCCCACCCAACCAGCCCCAGGCCACCAGCCCCAGCCCGACCACGATGGCCACGTCGGCCAGGTTGAAAACCGGCCACACGCGCAGGTCTATGAAATCCACGACCCGCCCCGCCGCGAGGCGGTCCGCCAGGTTGCCCAGCGCCCCCGCGGCCAGCACGGCCAGGCCGGTGCGCGCCCGCCCCGGCGCCTGCCGCCAGAAGAGCAGGAGCGCGCCGGCGGCCAGCAGCACGGCACCGCCCACGCCCACCAGCACCCACGTGCGGTAAGGTATGAGGCCAAAGGCGGCCCCGGGATTGGCCACGTGGGTGAGGAAAAGCCAGGGCGGCACTACGGGATACGACGTCCCCGGGGGCAGGAAGTGCCGCACGGCCAGCTTGCTCAGCTGGTCCGCCGCAAGCACGCCGGTAAACAGCCAGAAACGAAAAAAGCTCCGGCGCGCCGGAGGCTTTTTCAATGCCGCTACCACGGCCTTTCCGGCTACCCCCTTATTTGATGGGCGCGAACAGGCGGGCCGCGTCGACTTTCAGGCCTTCCAGCACCAGGGAGCGTACCGTGCCGGCCCCTTCCACCCGCTGGTCCGGGACGAAGCGGCCCTCCTGCCCGCGGTAGACCTCGATACTCTGCTCTTCGGGGTCCACCAGCCAGTATTCCCGGACCCCGTGCCGGGCGTAAACCCGGGCTTTCTTCTTCATGTCGTAGTAGGCCGTGGAAGGCGAAAGAATCTCGATGACCAGGTCCGGAGCACCGTTGATCCTGGCCTTCTCCACGATGTCCAGCCTCTCGCGGCTTATGAAGATGATGTCCGGTTGGTAGGTTTCCTTTTCCTCCAGGTACACGTCCACCGGGGCGTGCAAAACCAGCCCGAGTCCTTTTTCAGTTACGAAATTAACCAGTATGTTTTCCAGCCGCATCGAAACGATCTGGTGTAAAGTCCCGGGTGCCGGAGTCAAAACGAGCTCACCCCCTATGAGCTGGTAGGGGGCGCCCTCCGGCAGCATAGCGTAATCGGCGTAGGTGTAAGTATCCCTGGGCGGGATCACGATCTCGTAAGGGAGGGCCCCCATGTGCGCGCCTCCTTTGCTGCTTGGCATCCCCGGTACCGCATGCTACGGACTCGAAACCGCGGCCGGGGCCAGCGTGGCACCGGCCATCCGACCGCGCGCCCTCGCGCCTCTTTTACGATTATAGCACGCGGCCCATGGCGACGGCAACGCCGGCGGCACAGGGCCGGGGGCCGGACCGCGGCAGCCTGCTACCGGCCCGGGAAGTTGGCCCGCAGCACGTCCCAGAACCCCGGCTCCTCGAAGCCCAGGCGCCAGATGGCGATGCCGCCCAGATTGTACCTTTTCATCAGCTCGATCTTCTGCCGCAGCGTGTACCGGTTCTCGAACCAGACTTCCCTGGTGCGCCCGTTGGGGGCCGTATACAGGTAGTAGGGCTCCTGGTACCTGTCGCTCCACTTGACCTCCACGCCCAGGCGCGCGGCCCGCTCCTGTATCTCCTTGGAGGGCCGCGAAAACCCGCCGCTCTCCCCTGCCGGCCAGTCGTACCCGTAGGTGGCGATGCCGAGCAGGATCTGTCCCGGCCGGAAGCCCGCGTTGAGGGCCTCCTTGATATTTTCCTCCACCCAGGCAAAAGGCGCCACCTGGCCCGGGGGCCCGGTTTCCTGATGGTAGTCGTAGGTCATGAGGGCCACCCGGTCCACGATGTCCGCCAGGGCGCGGTAGTCGTAGATGGCCGCGATCTCCCGCGAGGGTCCGAACCTCGGCACCACCGCCATGTACAGCTCCTTCCCCACGGGCTTCAGGCGGTCGCGCAATCGCCGCATGAAGTCCGTGAGCAGGTCGCGGTCGTGGGCGAAGGTGCGCCCGTCCTCGGGAAAGAGCTGGATGTCGACGGTGAGGCCGTCGTAGTTGTTCTCCCGCACCGCGGTCACGAGGCCCTCGATGACCCGGTCCCGCGCCCGGGCGTCCCGGAGGATGGCGTCGTCGTTTTTCCCCATGTTGGCCAGGGGCAGCACCTTGAGGCCCTGGCCGCGCGCCACCTCCAGGGCGCGCCGGTTGACCTTCACCTCCAGGCTGCCGTCGGGCATCATGGTGTACCACAGGGGGGACAGAACGTTGAGGTTACGGCCGAATTTCTCCAGGGACGGCAGGGAATGGGTATCTCCCGGCTGGTCCACGTAAAACCCGACCACTATGGGCCGGTAGGCCAGGGGCTTGCGGGCCGCGGGCAGGCGGGCGAGGGCCAGCAACACCACCGGAACGAGCAACAGTAACAAAAGGGCCAGGCGCCGGTCCTTCCACCAGGTCGCGTCCACAAGAACAACCTCCCGCGCCGTTCTCGGTTGTTAGTCTGTCCGGCGCGGGCGAGGTTATACTTCGGTGGTCCCCGTGCTGCGCGGGAGCTCCGCCACTTCCTCCGGTCCCAGGACCCTGGCTACGACGCGGGTCCTTTCTTCGGCCAGCAGGATTTCCAAGGGCGGGACCACGGGCCGGCGCCCGGCGTCGAAGAGCACGCGCACCCGGGGGTAAAGGGAATAACCCTTCAGGGTCTCCAGGACCACGGCGATCTCGCCGGTATTCAGGGCCACGATGGTGCCGGCGGGGTAGACGGCGATGTGGTGCAAAAAGGCCCGCACCACCCGAAAGCTGAAAAGGAAGTCGCCGCCGCCGGCGATCATCTCGTAGGCCTCGTGGGGAGGGTAGGCTCCGCGGTAGGGGCGGTCCGCGGTCAGGGCGTCGTACATGTCGGCCACACCCGTGATCTGGGCCAGTTCGTTGATCTCTTCGCCCCGCAGGCCCCGCGGGTAGCCGCCGCCGTGGTAGCGCTCGTGGTGCTGCCAGGCCACCAGCGCGGAAAGGTGGCTGACCTCGGGGTTCTCCTGGAGGATTTCCCACCCGTATTCGGGGTGGCGCTTTATTTCGGCCCACTCCTCCTCGGTCAGCGGGCCCGGCTTGTTTAAAATAGTGGCGGGAATCCTGATCTTGCCGATGTCGTGCAGGATGGCCCCCATGCCCAGGTGGAACAGTTTGGCGCGGTCGTACCCCAGGCCGATGCCGGCCAGGAGGGCCAGCACGCACACGTTTACGGAGTGGGCGAAGGTGTAGGTGTCGAGGGTGCGGATGTCGGTGAGATTGACCATGAGGGACTGGTGGCTGAAGAGCTCGTCGATGATCTCGTTGATGGTGGTCGCGATCTCGCGGGTCAGGATCATGGTCTTGCCCACCACCGGCTTTTCCGCCGCCTGCTCGGCGAGCAGTCTCCGCACCTGCTCCACGGCCTTGAGCCTGGTGGCGTCGGAGATGACGTCCTCCACCTGCAGGTCAGGGGCCCATCCCTCGTCGATGTAAAGCGCCGGAACACCGAGCGTTTTCAGCCGTCTGATGTACGCGGCCTTGAGCACCACGCCGGCGTTGAGGAGCAACTGGCCGTGGGGACCGTAAACGGGCCGGGCCACCTTCATGCCCGGTCGTAACAGGTCAACGGGTATGCGCCGCAATCCCGACGGACCTCCAAAACCAAAAACCGTTAAAGGACTCTTGATGCGATCTTCGTCACGAAACGACCCCCTCTAAAGGGAGGGCCCCCAACTCCCGGCGGAAACACCGGTCCGGCGGGAGTGGGGCCCAAAGACATCGTGCCCCCGTGGGGCGCAAACACAGTTCGACGGCTTCCCCGGTCGGCCCTCCGACCGGGCATCCGAAGAAAGGGGGGCCGGATGGGCATGTGCCCCGCGTCCGGCCCCTTTAACACGGGTGGACCCCGGCCGGTGATCAATGGTGCGCACTGACCCCTTCTTCCTTGAAGATGAGGCGGTTGAGCTGCCTGAAGGCCCAGGAGATGGATAGCCCGGCGGCCAGGGCCACGCCCACGGCCAGCAGCCCGTAGGTCACCGGGTTGGTCTGGGCCATGTTGGCCATCATCCGCACCAGCCCCACGCTCTCCACGTGCAGGGGCTGGACGTTGTTACCCACCAGGCTGCCGTCCTTGACGGCGTAAACCGTGATCTGGGTCTCGCCCTTGGGTATGTCGGCCGGGATCAGGACCTCGGCCTCGAAGCTTTCCCCCTGCACGCGCACGGCGTTGTCACGCACGGCGTACAGGCCCCGGCGCTCGTAAAGGCGCACCAGTCCCGCCGTGAACTCCCCGGCCCGTTCGGGCGGCAGCTCCACGGTCTTGTCCTCCTGCTTCTCGGTGACCCGGGCGTTGGCCCTGAGGGCGGCGTAGTCCGGATCGATGCCGGTCTGGGCTCTGAGTTCGGGCGGCAGGTCCCTCACCGCGCCTGAGGCCAGCACCTGGTACATACCGGGCATGCCCCGCACCGTGACGGTCTCGACCGCCATCCAGAGGCCGCCCTTCCGGCCCTGCTTGCTCAGGCCCGCGGGACGGTCGGGCGAGACCACCTTGATGTAGACGTCGCTACCCTCCGGCACCTTACCGCTCACCTTGATCCGGGCACCGTGGAACCCGGTCCCCACCTCGATGGTTTGGGGTGTCACCGTGAACGAGGCGGCCACGGCGCCGCCCACCGGCAGCAGGGCCCAAACCAGGACGAGAAGGGAAAGCCACGCGAGGCGGCGCATTAGTGCCCACCCCCGCCCCTGGTGAAGGTGATGAGGTCCGCCGGGGTCGTGAGGAGCCCGATGAGCATGTTGACCATGACCGCCAGCACAATGATGGACAGCAGGATGCGGAGCTGCTCCCCGCGCAGGCGCTTGCTCAGGCGCGCGCCGACCTGGGCGCCGATGGTGGAGCCGGCGAACAGGATCACCGCCAGTACCACGTCCACCGTGTGGTTGGTGATGGCCTGCTGAAAGGTGACGTTCATGCTGGTAAAGACGATCTGGAACAGGTCCGTGCCCACGGCCACAATGGTGGGTACGCCCAGCAGGTAGATCATGGCCGGCAGGGTGATGAAGCCGCCACCCACCCCCATCATGGCCGCCAACCAACCGACCAGAAAACCAAGCCCCACCACGAACAGCACGGAGGCGCGGATACCGCTCACGCGGAACTCGGTCTGGAACGGCAGCCACGCCAGAAACTGCCGGAAACGGTGGGGCCGCGCCTCCGGGTTGCCCTTGCGGCGGCCGCGCAGGGCGTTGAGGCTCTCCACGAACATGAACCCGCCGATCAGGGTGAGGACCACCACGTAGATGAGCTTGACGGCGAAGTCGTAGTTGCCCACGCCCCGGAGGACCTTGACCGTCTGGGCCCCCACGGTGCCTCCCAGAATGCCGCCCACCAGGTATATCAGCCCCAGCTTCATGTCCACGTTGCCCAGGCGCTTGTGGGCCGCGGCCCCGGAGCAGGAGGCGGCCACGATCTGGTTGGAGTCCGAAGCGGCCGCCACCGCGGGTGGTATGCCCACCATGATGAGCAACGGGGTCAGCAGGAATCCCCCGCCTACCCCAAAGAGCCCGGACATGATGCCCACCAGGCCCCCGAGGCCCGCGATCAACAGTCCGTTGACCGGCATACCGGCAACAGGCAAGTATACCTCCATCTCTACCCTTCCCCTTTACCCCGAGTTGATAAGGTGCTTTTCCGGCCGAGACCCACCCGGGTTGTTTCTCTGGCAAGCCACACCGGCATCCGATACGCGTGTAGCAAAACCGACACCTGGCGTATCAAAACAAACAGCGGTCCTGGCTGAAGTACTTGTGAGCTTTAACACATAAACGGGCAACAAATAACTCGCCTCTCACCCCCGGTCAAATTTTTTCCTCCGGCCTGCATATCCGAGGCCCGAAGTCGTCACTACGGTCTCGTATGTCTTAATCTAAATTATATTGGCTTCTGACGGCCCGGGCAACGGTTATTTTGTCTCTACGTCTTGTGCCCACTTTCACAGAATGGACGCCTGCGCTAGGCAGCCGGCGCACGGCGATACAAACCTTGCGCACTTGAATAGTTTCGGCCTTCGGCCGGCGTTGCCATATTCGTAATGACAATGCTACCATAGTGACAAACGGATGGCCGTTCCGACCGTGCGTAAATTTTCACAACACTCGTGACCGGTAGCCAATTTAATTTCCCGAAACTGCCACCTCCCCGGTTCCAATCATAAGTTGCGGCCTCCTTTTCAGCCGGTACAAGTGCTAATTTTCACAAAGTTGTCATCACACAAACAGCCTTGGCGCGTCACGGCGCACAACAACCTCCGCCACAGTCGTCACTACCCTGCCGGGGTGAGACCCGTGTTCTTCCGCAAGGTGACCACGAGACGGGGCGACAAGGAATACGTATACCTGAAACTCATCGAGACCTACCGCCAGGCCGGCAAGGTCAAGCAGCGGGTGATCGCCAACTTCGGCAACATCGAGCGCCTCACTCCCGAAAGGATCACCGCCCTGATCCAGGGTCTGGCCCGCCTGCACGAAGGCGCGGATGCGTGCCCCGAAGTGCCGCTTCCCGCACCCGAGGGAGATGCGGTGGCCCTGCGGGCGGCCTGGGAGTCCCTCGGCCTGGCACCCGAGATCAGGAAGGCCTGGCCGGACCCGGCGGCACCCTTTGACCCGGCACTGGCGACCGAACTCATGGTACTGCACCTGGCCCTCAACCCCGCCGGTCCGCAGCCCGTAGACCGCAGTTGCCGGGAACTGGGCCTTGCCGGTGCCCAGGGCCCCTTGAAGCCCGTCGATTTCTACCGTACCCTGGAGTTTCTATCGCAACTCAAGATGCAAATCGCGTGCCACCTGTTCCGTACCCTGGTCACCCCCGGGGAACCCGGCGGGGAACTACCCTGGCTCGTGAGGGTACTGCCTTCCACCTTTAAGGGATACGAGTGCGGTCTCTCCTCCCACGGGTACACCTACCAGATCCGGCCGCATACCATTCCGCTAACCCTGGCACTGCTGGTGGACCCGCGGGGTCGGCCCCTGGACTTCGCCGTGGCCGTGAACCGCCCGCTCACCCGCGAGGACCTGGCGGGTCTCATCCGATTCCTGCGGGGACAGTGCGGCGCGGTACCCCTGGTCGTGGCGGACGGGCGCTCCGCGGACCCGCCTCCGGTGCCCGAGGAGGAAAAGTGGGCCCTGCGGGTGGCCCCGGAAAACCTGCCCCGGTCTCTGGTAGACGCGATGCTGGAAGAGAACCCGCAGGATTTCCGGGTGCGGAGTGGGGGGCGCCGGGGAGAAACCTACGTGGTCTACCACCACCCCGGCCTGGGCGAGACCCTCAACTCCACCCTTGACGAGCGCCTGGCGGCGGTACGGGGGCAACTGGAGCACGTCCAGAAGGACATCGCCCGGCGCCGCCTGCGGCGGCCCGCGACGGTGGCGGACAGGGTGAGAAACACGCTCCAAAGGTACGAATGCGGCGCTTTCATCGACTGGGCCTACGACGAGGACGCGCGGCAACTCACCTTCCGGGTGCGCGAAGACGCCGTGGCGCGACACAAGATGCAGAACCGGCTCCTGGCCTTTCGCACCAACCTGGACCGGGAAGACGTAGCCGGATTCCTGCAGAGCTACCTGAATTCCCAGGAGCTGGAGGAGCACTTCGGGAGCATGAGTGACTGCACGAAGCTCCCGGTCCTTTATCCCTACGCCGAGTACCATCATTCCGAGGACGTAATCGCCGGACACGCGCTGGTGTACTTCCTGGCCTACCTGCTGCGTCGCCTGGTAGCCAAGGGCGGGAAAGGTGGTGATGGGGGATGATGGAGGAGTTGCTGGCCGCGGGTAGCACCCTGCTCGCCCACGATCCGCGCCTCTACGGGTTACTGGCGGTGGCCGTAGCCGTGGGTGCGGGGGCTTTGGCCGGGACGGTGGCGGCCGTACTGGGCCACTTGCGGGAAGGGTAGCGTCACCGGGAATGCTCCGGAGGAGGGAGAAAACATGTACCTGCCTTTTGCGGAAACCTTCGTCAATCCGTACGCCGTGGTCCTGATCGGACTGGGAGCCGGGCTCCTGGTGCGTCTTTTGGGCTCTCCCGGTTACCTGGTACTCGTGCCGGCCCTGAACATTTTCGGCGTGCCTTCGGTCACCGCCGTGGGCACGACCGGCGCCCTGCTGCTGAGCGCCAGCGTGGCGGAAACCTTCAAGGACCCGTCTGGGCCGCGCGTGAGGCGGTCGGTCCTGATTATCACGGTCGCCGCGGCTCTGGCGGGCGGCGTCGCCGGACAGCGCCTCCTGCTGGCCCTGCGGGAGCTGGACCTTGCGGCCCCCGCCTTACGCCTCGCCTACTTCGCGGCGCTACCGGCGGCCTTCGCCCTGCTGGTGCGCCGCGGCAAGCCGGACGGCGGGACCCCGCCCCGCCATCCGGCCCTGGGGATCCCGGCGGCCCTGGCCGCGGGCCTGGCCCTGGGCGGCGCCGGCATGGCCCTGCCGGTGCCCGTCGCGGGGGCCCCGGAGCCCGAGGCACACGCGGAGGGCGCGCAGGCCCCGACCCTGCCCCTTCTGATCCCGGTCGCGCTCTGGGCCACCTACGCCTACGGCGCCGCCGGGGCCGTGGAGCTGGGGCTGTGGGGGCTGCTGGCGGTGGGCCTGGTGATCGGGACGCACCTCGGCGGGCTTTTGCAGCGCCACTGCGCCGCTGCCGAACGGCGCGGCGCCTTCGGGGCCGCGCTGCCGGCCTTCGCGGTCGCCCTTCTGCTGCGGCAGCTCCACCTCCCCCCGGCGGCGGGCTACCTGGTGTTGCTCACGATACTGCTCCTCATGGTCGGCACCGGGTGGCTGTTGGCCGCGGCACTGCTGGCCGCACCCGCGGAGGCGCGAAAAATGAAGGAGCACAAAAGAATCGTCTGAGCCGGTTCCGGCCCCGCGCGGCCGGAACCGCGCGGGGCAAAGCACCTTGCAGATCGCGGATTGAGGTGGTGCCATCATGAACCACAAGCGCTGGATCTTCGTCCTGCTCGGCGTGGCCTTCCTGCTGTTCTTCACCTGGCTGCCGCCCCTGGCCCCCGCGGTGGACCCGGTGGGAAAGGCCTTCCCCCTGCCCGAGGAGGGCAAGCGGGCCTTAGGACTCTTCCTGCTGGCCGGCATCTGGTGGGTCTTCGAGGTGGTGCCCATCGGCGTGACCAGCATCGCCATCGGGGTCCTGCAGGCCGTCTTCGCCATCCGGCCGGCCAAGGAGGCCTTCCGCGACTTCATGGACCCCACGGTGATGTTCATCTTCGGTTCGCTCCTCATCGGGCTGGCCTTCACCAAGTCCGGGCTGACCCGCCGCCTGGCCTACCGCATGCTCATGGTGGTGGGGGAAGACACGCGCCTGATTCTGCTTGGGTGTTTTGTCATTACGGCCCTGCTAACCCACCTCATGGCCCACACCGCCGTGGCGGCCACCATGTTCCCGATCCTGATGGCCATCACGACGCTGTACAGCGACGGCAGCGAGAAGCCCACCCGTTTCGGCAAGGCCCTCTTCATCGGCATGGCCTATGCCGCCGGCGCCGGGAGCATCGCCACCATGCTGGGCGGGGCCCGCAACCCGGCGGCCGTGGGCTTCTTCAAGGAGTTCACCGGCGCGGACATCACCTTCACCGAGTTCTCCCTTCACCTGATGCCCATGGCCTGGCTCCTGGTCATACTCATCTGGCTGCTCCTGGTGGTCTGGTACCGACCCGAGCAAATCCGGATTCCGGGGCTCCGGGACCGCGCTCGGGAGCTCTACGCCCAGCTCGGACCGCTCTCGAAGCAGGAAATCTTCGTCCTGGTGGTGGTAGGCCTAGCCCTCGGCACCCTGGTGGCCCAGGGCTTCATCCCGGCCCTCAAGGGGCTGGACCGGTCCGTGCCGCTGCTGGCCGCGGGCCTGGTCTTCTTCCTGTTCCGGCTGCTGGACGTGGAGGACTTGGAAAAGAGGATCCCGTGGAACATCGTGCTGCTGTTCAGCGGGGCCATGAGCATCGGCTTCGCCCTGTGGCAGACCGGAGCGGCCCAGTGGATGGCCATCAACTGGCTGGCCATGTTCCAGGGCGCCCACTGGCTGTTCTTTGTGCTGGCCATCGCGGTGCTGGTGCTGGTCATGACCAACTTCATCATGAACGTGGCGGCCATCGCCATCACCCTACCGGTGGCCCTGGTCATCGCCGGCTACCTCAACGTCAATCCCTATCTGGTGCTCTATGTGGCCACGGCGGCGGCGGGCATGCCCTTCCTCCTGCTCATCGGGGCGGCGCCCAACGCCATCGCCTACGAGTCGAAGCAGTTCACCACCGGCCAGTTTTTCCTCACGGGCATTCCGGGAACCCTGCTGGTGCTGGCCGTCATGGTGCTCTTCATGTTCACGGTCTGGCCCCTGGAAGGCATGCATCCCCTGCTGCGCTAGCCCGAAACCGGGTACCGCCCCCCGCGGCCGGTACCCGGTACCCGGAAGTACCGCCGCGCAGGGCCACGGTGGACGCCGGTGTCTCGCAGCAGCGGACCTCGCCGGGACCACGACGCTGGCGAACCCGGTGGCTTTCGGCAGGCAAATACCTGGCGCAGGTATTCTCCAAAAAGATATTCAGGAGGTGGGCCGCAATGCCCCGCGAAAAAAAGGTACGTGACCTGATGATCCCCGTCGCGGAGTACGCCACCGTCCCGGCCCACGCCACGGTGGCCGAGGCCGTGGCCGTTTTGAGAAGCTCGCTGTGCGGGCCGACCGGGGAGTATCACGGCCACCGCTCGGTGCTGGTGCTCGATGAGGCCGGCCGCCCGCTCGGGCTGCTCGGCTTTCGCGACCTGCTGCGGGCCATCGAACCGCGTTATCTGGCCCCGGAGAAGTCCCGGCTGCCGGTGGACTGGAACGGCCGCGTGCCTGAAGTCTTTTGGGAAGGGATGTTTACGGAAAGGGTGCTGGCCGAGGCCCAAAAGAAGGTGCGCGAAATCCTGCCTGCCCGGGAGCTCCTGACCGTGGAGGCGGACGACCCGCTGGTGAGGGCGGCCCACCTGATGCTGTGCCACAACGTGGACACCATCCCGGTGCTGGAGGAGGGTCGGGTGGTGGGCGTGATCCGCATCCACGAGGTCTTCCTGGCCATCGCCGACACCGTGGTAACGGCACCGTAGGCGGGATAGAGGGTCGTGCAGTGCCTGGAACCCGTGACGCAGGCCCAGCGCGACCTACTCGCGGAGATCCTGAAGATCAGCGCAGAGCTTCTCGCGGGGTACAAGGTCCTCGGCCACGCCAACCGCCCCCGCACACTGCGCGACTGACTTGCCAGCTAGAATAGGATCCTTTACAATTAAGGGGAGTTGCCCATTACGTTAAGCCGGAGGGATTTTTGTGCATTTGCCCGAGCACTACCAGGCCATCTTCGCGACCGCCGTCTTCCTGATTACGTACGCCGTTATCGTCTCGGAAAAGGTGCACCGCACCATCATCGCCTTTTTCGGCGCCGCCCTGGTGGTTATCACCGGCATCCTCTCCCCGGAACAGGCCGTGGAAGCCATCGACTGGAATACCATCGGCCTGCTGACCGGCATGATGATCATCGTGGGCGTCACCCGTCAGACCGGCGTCTTCGAGTACCTGGCCATCAAGGCCGCGCGCCTGGCCAAAGGCGAGCCCGTGGCCATCATGGCGGCCCTGTCCCTGGTTACGGCCGTGACCTCGGCCTTCCTGGACAACGTGACCACCGTGCTTCTCATCGTACCCATCACCTTCGCCATCGCCAAACAGCTCGAGGTCAGCCCGGCGCCCATCCTGATCGCGGAAATCATCGCCTCCAACATCGGGGGCACGGCCACGCTCATCGGGGACCCGCCCAACATCATGATCGGCAGCGCCACGGGCCTGGGCTTCATGGACTTCGTCTTCAACCTCACGCCCATCATCATCGTGGTCTACGTCCTGACCATCTTCGCCTTAAAGCTCATTTACCGGCGCGATCTGGTCAGCCGGCCCGAACTCATGCGGCGCATCATGGAACTGGACGAACGCAAGGAGATCAAGGACCCGGTGCTGCTCCGCAAGTGCCTCTTCGTGCTGGGGGTCGTCATCTTCGGCTTCGTCATTCACCAGTACGTGCACCTGGAGTCCTCGGTCATCGCGCTTTCCGGCGCGGCCCTGCTCCTGCTTCTGGACCGTAAGGAGCCCGAGCATGCGCTACACGCCGTGGAGTGGCCGGTGATCTTCTTCTTCGTGGGCCTGTTCGTGGTGGTGGGGGCCCTGGAGGAAGTGGGCGTCATCGAGGCCATTGCCCGCTTCTCCCTTGAGGTCACGGGCGGGGCCATGATGCCCACGGCCATGCTCATCCTGTGGCTTTCGGCGATCTTATCGGCCTTCGTGGACAACATTCCCTTCGTGGCCACCATGATTCCCATGATCCAGGACATGGGCCGCCTCGGGGGCATCGTGGACCTGAATCTGCTCTGGTGGTCCCTGTCGCTGGGGGCCTGCCTGGGCGGCAACGGCACCGTCATCGGGGCTTCGGCCAACGTGGTGGTCATCGGCATGGCCGAAAAGCGGGGGCTGCACATTACGTTCATCAATTACCTGAAGGTGGCCTTCCCGCTGATGCTCATGTCCATCGTGGCCTGCATGTTCTACCTGATCCTGTGGGACCGCTACCATGTGGGCTGGCTGACCGTGGCCGCGGTGCTCTTCGCCGTGGCGTTCGCCTTCGTCGACCGCCTGGTGATGCGGCGCGTGCAGGCCGCGGCGCCTGCTCCCGCGCCCCAGAGGCGCTGATGCCGTAACCGGAAGGAATTCCCCGTGCTGGCACGCCTGCTGCACGCCCTGAGGGAAAGGAACCTGCGCACCCAGATTCTAGCAATAACCGCGGCCATCCTGGCCGTGCCGGTGCTGGTGGTATTTTACGACCTGCTCTACGCCAGCAAGACCGAGGAGATCCTGCTCGTCAAGAGCGAGGAGCGGCTGGCCACCATCACCAACCTGCTGGCCGACGGCGTGGTGGCGGCCTTGAGGGGCGAGGGAACGACCGGCCCCCCCTCGGCCGAGGCCCTGGCGGCGGCGTTCAACCAGGTGGCCGAACCCCTGGCGGGCACCTACCACGGGGTCCGCCTGGGGTTTTATCTTCCGGAGACCGGGCAAATCCTGATCCAGGGCTTCCTGCACGAGTACCGGCGCCTTGCGCCGGAAGAGCAAAGGGAGCGGGAACGGCGCATCTTCGAGGAGGTCAGATCGGGCGTCCTGGCCGTGGCCGCGAGCAAAACCCCCCTGGCGCGGATGGGCACCACCTGGGACGACCAGTTCCTTGAAAATCTGGTACCTGTATTCGTGGACGGCCACTTCGTGGGCGTGGCCTGGGCGGAGGAGCGCCTCAACCCCATCTTCAGTCGCACCCGCAACTTCCGCCTGGTAACGCGCTACCTCACCCTTCTGGGCTTTTGCGTGGGCGCGGTGGGCACCTTGCTGGTGATCTACAATCTGACCGGCTCCGTAGGCCGCATCAAGCAGGGCCTCCGGCGGCTCGAGCGGGACCTCCACTACCGCCTGCCACCGGAGCCGGCGGAAATGGGCGAGATCGTCCGGGCCATCAACCGCCTGGCGGAGGCCGTGGCCGAAAAGGAGCGGCTCGAAGAGCAGCTGCGCCGCTCCGAGCGCCTGGCCGCCCTGGGCCGTCTGGTGGGAGGGTTGGCCCACGAACTCCGCAACCCCGTGGGCATCATCAGGGCCACGGTGCAGGTGCTGGAACAGGAGCTGCCCGCCGGGGAGAACGCGCGCACGGCCCTGCAAATCATCAGGGAGCAGGCGGACCGCCAGAACCAGCTGCTGCACGAACTGCTGGAATTCGGCCGCACCAGGCAGGCCCTGGTGCAGCCCCTGAACGTGAATACCCTCTTGAAAGGTGTACTCGACTTTACGGCCCCGTTGCTCCGCCAGCACGGCGTCGGCCTGGAGTGCCGGCTGGCGCAGGACCTGCCCCCGGTGGAGGGGGACGCCGAGCGCCTGAAGCAGGCTTTCGTGAACCTGATCCTGAATGCCGTGGAGGCCATGCCGGCGGGGGGCCGTTTGACGGTGACGACCCGGGCTCTGCCGCCCGAAGCCGCCGCCACCGACGGCCCTCCCGGGCAGGTGGCCGTCGCATTTCAGGACACGGGCCCGGGGATTCCCGAGGAGGACCTGGGCCGCATCTTCGAGCCCTTCTACACCACCAAGGACCGCGGCACGGGGCTGGGCCTGGCCATCACCCACCACTTCGTGGAACTGCACGGCGGCCGCATCGACGTGGAGAGCCGGCCGGGAGAGGGAGCCACCTTCACCGTGGTCCTGCCGGCAGTGACTAAAGAAGAGGCGAAGGACCATGGCCGCTAAAATCGTCATCATCGACGACGAAGAACACATGTGCTGGGCCCTGGAGCGGGCCATGCGCCAGGAAGGGTACCAGGCCTTCACCGCCACCAGCGGCCGCAAGGGGCTGGAACTGGTGCGGCGGGAGGCCCCGTCCCTGGTCCTCCTGGACCTCAAAATGCCCGAAATGGACGGCCTGGAGGTCCTTCGCCGCCTGCGGGAAATGAACCCCAAACTGCCGGTCATCATGATCACGGCCTACGGCACCATCCAGACGGCCATCGAGGCCATGAAACTGGGGGCCGTGGACTACATCACCAAACCCTTCGACCTGGACGAACTCAAGATCGTGGTGCGCAAGGCCCTGGAACTCAGCCACCTCATCACCGAGGTGGCCTTCCTGCGGGCCGAGCTGGCCGCCCGCTACGACCGCATGGTGGGCGAAAGCCCGGCCATGCAGGAGGTGCGGCGGCTCATCGCCAGGGTGGCCAGGACCGACGCCACGGTGCTCATCACGGGAGAAAGCGGCACGGGCAAGGAAGTGGCGGCCCTGGCCATCCACCAGAACAGCCCGCGGGCCAGGGGCCCCTTCATCGTGGTCAACTGCGCGGCCCTGCCCGAGCCCCTGCTGGAAAGCGAGCTCTTCGGCCACGAAAAGGGGGCCTTCACCGGGGCCGTGGCCCGCAAGCAGGGCCGCTTCGAGCTGGCGGACGGCGGCACCATCTTCCTTGACGAGATCGGGGAAATGCCCCCGGCCATGCAGGTAAAGCTTTTACGCGTGCTCCAGGAGAAGAGTTTCGAGCGCGTGGGCGGCACCGAAACCATCAGGGTGGATGTGCGGGTCATCGCGGCCACCAACCGGGACCTGAAGGCTGCCATCCAGGAGGGGAAATTCCGGGAGGACCTTTACTATCGCCTGAACGTGGTGCCCATCCGCATGCCGGCCCTGCGGGAAAGGAAGGAAGACATCCCGCTGCTGGTGGAATACTTCCTGCAGAAATTCCGGCCGCGCTACCAGGCGCACACGATGTCGCCCGCGGCCATGGAGCTGCTCCGGCGCTACCACTGGCCCGGCAACATCCGCGAGCTCCAGAACGTCATCGAACGGGCCATGATCATCTGCCAGGGGGAGGAGATCCTGCCCGAGCACCTGCCGCCCGAGATCCAGGCCGCGCCCCGGCCGGCGGGCGGCCTCGTCCTCGAGTTCCCGGACGAGGGCATCAACCTGGAACAGCTGGAGAAGGAACTGATCATTAAGGCCCTGGAAAAGACCGGCGGCAATCAGACCCGCGCGGCCCAGCTCCTGGGCATCACCCGCTCCACCCTTATCTACCGCATGCAGAAGCACGGCATTGCCTGACCGCGCGGCCCCGGGAAGGGCGGCTGGCAACGGCTCCATTCCGACCCGGGCCCGAGGCCGGTTCGGAGGCGAAGCCCTACAACAACGGGGCGAGGTGGCGTACCGTGGAAAATCAGACGTTTAAGGCCCTCAGGGACGTGGTGGACCGCTTCCCCCGCGTCAGGATGGCCTTCCTGTTCGGCTCCCGCGCCCGGCAGAAAGCGCGGCGGGATTCCGACGTGGACGTCGCGGTTTACTGGGAAGGCGCGCCCGGCCGGCGGGAAGAGGAGGCCCTGTGGGCGGCCCTGGAAAAGGCCGCGGGAACCGACGTGGACCTGGTCCGCCTCAACGACTGCCCGCCCACTCTGGCTGCCGAGGCCCTGCGGGGCATACCCCTCCTGATCCGGGACGAGCGCTTCTACCTGGAGTACATGCTGGAGGTCACCCGCGAAGCCGAGGACTTCCGGGAGTTCGTCTTCGACCTGTGGCGCTGGCGGAAGCGCGTAAAGGGCGGTGGGCGTCCGTGACACCCCCGCTCACCGCGCAGCAAAAAGAGAGCATCATACGCCGGCTGGCCTTCATGCAGGTCGAGCTTGCCGATCTCAAAGCCTACGAGAATCTGACCTATGAAGTGTACCGAACGGACAGGCACAAGAGACGTGACGCAGAGCGGCTCGTGGAAAACCTGGCCAACGCCGCCATCGACATAGCCAAGATAGTCCTGGCCGGCGAGGAGCTGGAAATCCCCACCACCTACCGGGAGCTTTTTGCCCAACTGGCGCGATACGGCCTCATTTCTCCCGCCATGGCCGACTGGCTGGGAGAATTCAGCCGTCTGAGAAACGTGCTGGCCCACCAGTACCTTGATATCAAGTGGGAACGCTTGAAACGGGCCATCGACGAGGGGCCCGCGGTGCTCCAAGAATTCATGGCACTCGTGGAGCGGCTGCCGGGCATGGTTGCCGAATGAAGAACGGACCGGCGCCACCGCAGGTACACACCCCTCGAGGGGCGCCCACCGTGGCACCGACCTTTCCGGGCCGGAGCCCCCACCGAACCGTTTGGCGTCCCGCGACGGTGGCGCGGCTGCCATAACCATTGCGTGGAAAGCGGTGGGGCGGTAAGCGGGGGGATTGGTTCACGGTGATGCGGCCTTTTGCTCCGTCCGCGGCCCGCCGTTGGCGCCGAGCACCCGGGCCATTTCCAGGAAGAGGTCCCCGCTGCGGATCAGGCCCACCACCTCGCCCCTTTCCAGCACGGGCAGGGTCTCCAGGCGGTGCTTGATCATGGCGTAGGCCGCCTTGACCAGGGGGTCCCCGGCCTCCACCCCGATCAGCCCGGCCGGGTACATCACGTCGCCCACCCTGCGGTTCGCCACCTCCCGGCAGCGCCGCACGAAAAGCCCTTCCCAGAAGACCGGCACCGCCCACTCCCGCACGAACCGCCACTGGGGGGAGTAGAACTCCTCCCGCAGGAAGTCCGGCTGCACCGCGGCCAGCAGGGCCCGGAAGTTCAGCAGACCGGTAATTTTGCCCCGCCCGTCGGTCACCAGCACCGTACGCCGTCCTAGGCACGGCTCGCCGGTAGGGCAGTACGAGGCCCTCAGGACCTCCGCCGCCTCCCTCAGGCTGGAAGTTTCCGACACCTGCGCGTACTCCGCGCAGGGCCGCATCAGATCCCGCACCCGTTTCTCCCCGTTCATGGGGCATCCCTCCCGCTATCGAAATGGGCCGGTGCGACTCAAGGGCTGAGCACCCGCACGATGCGCCGCACGAGGGCCGCGGCCAGGGCCGCCGCCAGCACCGCCACGGCCGAGCCCGCCGCCACGGAAGCCCTCCCGACCCCGTCCCAGTTTAGGTTTCCCAGCAGACCCGTGCGCTCCACGGTGAAGCCGGCCGCAGCTTCGGCCACCGGCACGCCGTCCCGCACCGCGTAGGCCCGCACCTCGATCCGCCCCGCCGGCACGTCGGGCGGCAGCACCAGGCGGCCGTAGAAGGCCGGGCCGTGGCGAATTACGGACCCCTCCCGCACCCCGTAGAGACCGCGTTTTTCGTAAATTCTGAACAAATTGCGTGCGAAAATTTCGGCCTCCTGCGGTTCCACTCGCTTCTCGGGGCCCTCAAGCCATACCAGAGCTGCGCTTTGCAGTGTACGGTAGTCCGGCGCCGTGCCGGTTTCCCACAGCAAGGTGGGCGGCAGGTCTTCCAACGGTGCGGAACTGAGGATCTGGTAAAACCCCGGCAAGCCGGCCACAACAACGGCCTCGACCGTCAGTGGTCCCGCCGCGCCACCGCTGTGGCGGTCCATAGGCACCCTTTTTTCCGGTCCCCGCGCCACCAGGTAAATCTGGGTATCCTCGGGCGCCAGCCCGAAAAGGCCCACCTGACCTCCGGCGAAGTGGGGACCGGCCCGGACCCGCTCTTCCCCCATCACGAGTAGCATCCCCGTATCCGCCCGGGCAGGCCCTGCGGCGCCAATACTCAACAGCACCACCAGGGCCACCACCGGTACGGCCGCGCCCTTGCGGCGGCCCACCCCCATCTGACTGTAACCCATTGACCCTCCCTCCTACGCCCGCCCCACCATGAACAGCAGGCCGGCCACTGCCAGGGGAACCGTGCCCAATAGACACCGGTACGCGGCCGGGGCGAGAACCCCGGCCAGCCGGGTTGCGAGACGCCCCCCCAACCACGTGCCAACGGCCAGCAAGAGGATCAGGGACGGACTGACCGCTCCGTTCACGGCGGCCTGCCAGAGCACCACGTGGGCGGCGGTGAGGGCCCCGGCCGTAAGGGCGGTGCCGGCGGCAATCATCACCGGCAGGTTTGCGGCCGCCGCGAGAACCGCCAGGGCGAGCCAGCCGCCACCGCCGCCGAGCACGGCAGCCCACAGGCCGCACAAAAACCCCACGATTATCGTAACTGCGGGAGAAAGGGACGCCTCGGCTCTGGCGGCCCGCTCCCTTCCAAACCACGGGCGGGCGAAAAACACCGCCGCGGCCACCAGCACCGGGAGGTAGGCCGTCCGCAGCAGGCCGTCGTAGGTTCCGGCCTCCCTCAAGCAGTGGACCAGCAACACGCCCACCATTCCACCCGGGATACTGCCCGCCAGGAGGGGAACCACCACTCGATGGTCAAGGGTCCCCAGACGGCGGTGCCTCAGAATCCCCGGCCAGGTCACCAGGGCTACCTGGCCCGCGCCGGCGGCCGTGGCCACCACCGGGGGGATGCCGCACAGCAGGAGCAGCGGCGTCGTCAGGAAACCACCGCCTACGCCCGCCGCACCCGCCACCAGACCCACAAGGCCGCCCAGGCCAAGGTAAAGTGCTCCATGACCGACAAGCCACTCCACGGCCCTCTCCCCCTCTGGCTCCGGCCGCCGGCCAAGACATGCATTTTCCGTTCCAGGCCCCGGGCGCCCCGAGTCCCGAACCCCTCGGCCCCTCCGGAAAGGTGACCTGTGGCATATCAGCCACGCAGTGTGGGAAAACAAACAAAAAAGCGACCTGCCGTAGGCAGGTCGGAAAAAAAGGGGCCGTGGATGCGGCCAACCCGGGAGGGCCCTGGCTGGCTTTAACTCGCAGCTTCCATCACCCCGGCGTACCTGGGGGGGACCTCCCGCGTCATGACGCAGCAGACCTCTTCGAAGAGGGCCGCAGCCGTGACCACGCCGAGCAACTGCTGTCCGCGCATGACCGGAAGGACGTGGTGACCCTTCGTCACGATGAGGTACACGGCCTTGAGCAGCGGGTCGGTCGGTTCAAGGGCCACGATCTCCTCCACGATCTCCGCCACCGGGCGCTCCGCCTCGGTGCGGCACCGCAGCACGAAGAGATCCTCCCAGAAGACCGGATCGATCCACTCTGCCAGAAAGTTCATGCTCCGGCGGTAGAAGTCCGACCTCCAGAACCTTGGCTGAAAGGCGCGCAGGATGCTGTAGGGCGTCAGCAGGCCCCTTATGCGGCCCTCTCCGTCCATCACCAGGATCACCGGCGTATTGCGGGCCTTGAAGGCCCTCACCGCGTCCCTCACCGTGTCATCTTTGTCGAGCACGGGACAATCTTCCACGGGTATCATGACGTCCGCCACGTACTTTTCGCAGTACATCATGGTGTGGCACGCTCCTTTCTTAAGGCCCGTTCGCCAGGACGGCCTGCCACCCGCGGCCTCTCCTTTCGTTGTGATTGTGTTCACATGGCCGAAGACATCAAACCCCACCGGTACAAAAAGGGCGGCACCCGGGCCTCACGACCTGCCACCGCCAGCCTCCCGGCCGGGCGTCGTTTCGTCACCCGGTGCCCCGGCGTCCGGCCGCCAGCTCTTCACCTTGGCCAGGATGGATCTTGCCGCCGGATCCCGGCACTCCACGAGCAGCCACCAGGTCCACTTGCAGCGCAGCTCCCAGGTGGCCTTTTCCACCTCCACCCGCCGGAGCTTGCGCTCCAGCCGGGCGTTACGAAGCCTCAGCTCCTGCACCGTGCGCTGCAGTCCCTCCATAACGCTTTCCCCCTCTCCCCCTCTCTTCTCTCCCACCCCGGTCAGGCCGGGGGTGGCACCGGGTGCGGCCCACCCCCGGCCCCGGATGGGTTTTTTAGCGCCCGGCAGATTCGGCCGTCTCGGGCACCATCGCGGCCCGGGCCGCGGCGAGCACCCGCCGGCGCGCGAGATAGCCGCTCAAGAAGAGCGCCAGGACGATGGCGGTTAGCGCGGTGGCCGAACCCAGCATGAGCACGCCGGCCGCCAGCGAGAGGTCGTACTGCTTGAGGACGACGCCCACGGCCGCCACCAGCACCGTCATGGCGAACAGCAACCGGATGCGCATGCCCTGCACGAAGGCCGTGGCCAGGGTCCCCAGCTGGGCGCCCACCGCGGCCCCCAGGAGCATGACGCAGGCCGCCATCAGCTCCACCCGGCCGGCCGCGGCATAGGTGTAGGCACCCCAGGAATTAGAAACCAGAATGGTGAACAGGTCCGTGCCCACCGCCGCCACCGTGGGAAAGCCCACCAGGTAGACCAGCAAGGGCACCCGCACGAAGCCGCCGCCCACGCCCAGGAAGCCGCTCACCCAGCCGGTGAACACCCCGAGGGCCACCAGTACCCAGAAGGACATCCTGATGCCCGTCAAAGGCGAGGGAATCATGGGCCACAGCCGCAACCTCTGGAAGAAGACGGCCAGCCGGCTGGTCTCTTCCCGGTGGCAGGCCGCGTCCTGGCGGTCCCTATTGCGGCTCCAGCGCACGTACTCCCAAACCATGTAGCCGCCGATGCTCACCAGAAGCCCGATGTACACGAGACGGACGACGGGGCCCACCTGGCCAATGCGCTCCAGATACATGATCAGTTGCTGGCCCAGGGATACTCCGATCATGCCGGTCAGGCCCATCACTATGCCGTAAACCCAGCACACATGCCGCAAAACCGCGTGCTTGTAGGTCGAAACGATGGACTTTCCAAACATGTGGGCGAGGTCGGTGCCGACCGCGTAGGCCATGGGAAAACCGAAGATGTTCAGGGCCGGGGTGACCATGAAGGCGCCTCCGATACCGAAAAAGCCGCCCAGCACGCCCACCGTAAAGCCAAGGAGCAAAAGGGCCCATGCCGAAGTGTAGGTGTCGGCAATCGGCAGGTGTAACATGTTCGCTTACCTCCCTTGCTGGGTAGGTTCTTTCGGTTCAGTGCTTCAGGATCTCGCCCTTGAAGCCGAGACTCCGCAGCACCATTTCCGTGAGCGTGGCGATGGCCGTGCCCATCACGGCCATGACCACGATCGTGAGCAACCCGTAGTGGACCTTGCTGCTCTGGAAAACCTGTACCATGTAGTCGTTGATGGCCTGCAGCATCGTCGTCCCTCCTTTAAGCAACCGTCAGTTCTGCAGTGCCCACCGCTCCGGAGTAGCGCCGTTGCTCGGTCGCTCCCACCCCCGTAAAACTAAAGGCCGGTGTCCGCTCTTTGCTTCCGGACACCGGCCTATGGTTGTTCCATTCGGCCGAGGCTGTTTATTTTAGGGCCCATAGCCCGCACTCCCCACCGGCTCCCGCCTGGGCCCCCCGGTTTTTCTGAGGAGTTCCCGGGCCTTGTTCTCTCCCAGTTTGAAGGTGCGGATGGCCTCGTAAATCAGAACCGGCTCTCCGTTCTCCACCCTGACCTTCAGGTCGCCCCACATGAGCTCGCGCATGAAAAGTATGAGTTCCTTTTCCCGTGCGGTCACCTGCAAATTGGTCACCCGCGCTCCCCCCTTGCCGTTTTCGCAACAGTTAACTGAATATTTGGCACATCCCCTGTTACGAACAAAGCCGGCAAGGAGTTGATTGGTCGCTCCCGCCGGCCTATCGTTGTTCGATTCGGCCTGTGATTCTCTTCACAAAGCTTTCTGGTGCCAGTATACCACATCTTCATCCGCAAGGCAAGGGGATCGCACCGGCCCGTTGGTAGTCTGTTGTAGTGACAAAAACCTCATTTTGTCACGTGCCGCTACCCCGGCAACCGGAATTCCCCCTTAGTACTTCGCACAAGCCCTCGGGTTTATTTGACACTACACACCCCACCAAAATTCTTCAATTCAGAATCTTTCACTGCACGATGGGACCCGTGAGGTTGAACAACAGCCACAGCAGCAGCGCAAAGACCGCGTACAGACCCACGGCGTGCACGATCTCGTTGGCAACGGACCACCTGTCCGCAGGCGCCTCCCACTCCTCCTTTACTTCCTGGTCCGTGAAGTGCCAGAACATAGAGAATCACCCCCCTGCCCCTTGTCTTTATTGTAGCTTCCCCACCGGGAGGTGTCAATGATACGACCCGTAATTTCCCTTCGTGGCCCGTAAAATGCGAAAAAAGGGGATTGGCCGGTGCACGTCAAATTTATACGCGGAGGTGTTCGCCGTGCGGCTCTTCAAGAGTAGCGTACCGCCCTGCCCGGCCTGCGGTTCTAAGAATACCATTACCGGCCGCCGTCTGAGGCTGGCCGGCGGCCTGGGCATCGGTCTGGGCGGTTCGCTGATCTGCTACCTGGCCGGGTTCTTTTACCCCCTGGGCCGCATCCTCATCCCCTTTCTGCTGGTGGCCGGCTTCATCATCGCCATTTTCCCCTCGCCCGGAAGGTACTGCTGCCTGGACTGCGACGCTTACTGGAACCCCGAAACCCCCCACATCCACTGGCGGCCCAAGCGCCCGGGCCTCTAGACAAAGAGGGTTTTGGTGCACAACCGAGTATGCTAAAATAAGGGCAATCACCTTCCGGGGGGTGGGCAGATGGAAGTTCCCGTGCGGAGCGGGCTTACCTATGAGGATTATTGCCGCCTGGACGCCGAAGAAAACAGAGGGGCGGCGGCCCCGACCGTCCGGCCGGAACCGCCGCCCGCCGCGGGATTCCCGCATGCTACCGGGTCGCCCCAGCCCGCGCCTCGAGCGCCAGCTTGGCCCGCCGCTCGGCGACCACGCCCCGCACCAGCTGGACCAGGATCACCAGGCAGATGAAGGACGCCGCCGTGAGGATGAAGGCCGACCCGACCTTGGTGTAGACCATGGCCGTCTTCCAGGCCTCGTACCAGTCGGGCCGCTTGGCGACCTCCACCATGTAGTACTGCATCACGTCCTGCTTCAGCATGAGCCCGGAAAACTGCGCCTTGGTGAAGCCGGCCTGCTCGAGCACCTTCTGGATGCCCGTCTCGTACACGCGCTCGTAGGGCCTGCTGAGCTGCTTGAGCAGGGTGGCCACGAAGGCGAAGAGGCAGGTGATGGAGAAGAGCAGGCGGATGAAGATGCCGTGCACGTACTTGGTGCAGATGGTGCCGAACTGGGCCCCGACGGCCGCGCCGAGGATCATGATCACCGCTGCCACCAGCTCCACGCCGCCCTTCACGCTGTAAGTGAAGCACCCGTAGGCGCCTGAGAACATGACCTCGAACAGGTCCGTGCCCACGGCCACCTTGGTCGGCAGGCCGAGGAGGTAGACCATGGCCGGCACCCGCACCAGGCCGCCGCCGATGCCCAGGAACCCGGCGATGAAGCCGGTGATCAGCGCGATGAACACGATGAACCAGGCCGACATGAGCATGCCGGTGTTCCGGCAGCGTACGATGGGCGGGAGGAAGGCCGTGGCCTCGTGGAGCCACTTGGAGATACCCGTGCCCACGATGTCGCCGACCTTCTTACCCGTAGCAATCTCGATCCGCCGCGCGCGCAGGTAGTCGTAGAGCATGTAGAAGAACAGGAAGGCCAGGATCACCATGTATACGCTGCGCACCACCGTGCCCGCCAATCCCTTCGCGGTCAGGTAGCGCACCACCTGGGCGCCGGCCTCCACGCCGGAGAACGTGCCGATGAGCATGATCAGGGCGATGACCGCGCTCACGTGGCCGAAGCGCCAGTGCCGGAAGGTGGCCACGATGGACTTGCCGACCACGTGGGTCATATCGGTGCCCACGGCGTAAATCATCGGAAACCCGAAGATGTTCAGCCCCGGCGTGATGAGCCACGCGGCGCCGATGCCGAAGTAGCCGCCGACCACACCCACCGTGAAACCGATCAGCACCAGCGGCCACCAGGCCATGTCGATGCCGCTCACAGGAAGATGTATCATTTTGCCTCACCTCCGTTTGGATCGGTCAAGAAAAGTTTACGATGAGACCGCAATGCTTCGGAAGGCTACTCCGCAGACCGCCTTTACTTTCCGGCCTCGGTGCCCGGTTCCTCGTACTCCTTCTTGTACCGGCCCAGGTCGATGCGCAGGGCCTTGAAGATCAGCTCCGCCGCCACGGCCAGGGCCATGCCGATGACCGCCATGGTGAGTATGTTGACCAGCGCGTAGCCCAGAGGGCTGGTCTTGGCCAGGCCGGACGCCCACACGAAGTAGTTCATGAACGACCCCCCTTTCTTTTTAGATGTTGCGCCTCCGTGCGCCGTGCCTTTCAGGCGCCCTCAGCCCCCCGGCTGGCCCATGATCTTGCCCGCGAAAATGCAGTACAGCCAGAAAGCCACGCCGATCGTCGAAACCACCGCGATGATGATTCCGGCTATCCTCTTTGCCATTGGGCCACACCCCCTTTCTGCAGGACCCCGGGCCGGCGACCCCACCGCGGCCCATCCCCGAAGCTTCGTGAAAGTGAAATCGCACACATTTTCCACCGTTTTCCTATCCCGTCACCTGCCTTTTCCGCACCCCCTTCCAGTCGGTCAGCTCCTGTTCCTCCAGCTTCACCGTTCTGATGGCCTCGTAGATGAGGACCGGCTGCCCCTCCTGCACCTTGAGCCGCACCTCGCCCCACCCGAGCTCCCTGATGAAACGGATGAGCTGCTCCTCGCGCCTGGTCAGGGTGTCCCGCACGCTGGGTTTCTTCTGTTCCATTTTCTCCCTCTCCCTCCGCCGGCCTACCAAAACCTAAGGCCGGCGTCCGTTGCGGGAAACCACCCCGGACACCGGCCTATGGTTCTTCCATTCGGCCTCTTTTTTTGTCTTTCGCCTTTAAGTGCTTTCCGTCACTTTTAGGATAGCAAATCCCTCTTTTTCCTGTCAATACCCCGGGCCGAAGTTCTAACTTTGTGACAATACACACATGTCGCCATTTTAGGGCTGGCGCGACCGCAGGGCCGCCCGTTGCCGCATCTCCCGTACCTGCAGTGCCGCCGCCAGGGCCGCGCAGGCCGCCATGCCGACCAGCAACCCGGCCTCCTCCGGCTTCTGGCCGAAGGGACGTGTAAAGAACACCGCAGGCAGGTCGACCGTAGTGCTGCAGACCTCCGCCACCCGGCCTTCCCGGATGGCGTAGGCCGTCAGCGTCACCTGCCGCCGCGGGCCGTAGGGCCCGATGTGCAGGGTGCCCCGGAAGCGCCCGTTGTCCAGCACGAGCCCGGTTTCGCCGAGACGGTAATTACCGTTCCGCTCCTGCCACCGCACGGCCCGCAACAGGTACTCCTCGCGCAGGGCCGGGTCCACCGGCAATGTGCGACCCATATCCACGCGGCTTACGGCGGCCTCCCTCACCGCCTCGCTTTCCCGCCATTCTATTCCTATCTGCCGCCTCACCTCCGGCGGTATGGCGGCCAGTTCACACGAGGTGAGGACCTCGTGCAGGGCAGGAAGTCGCACCACCACCTTACCCGACCCCAGAAAACCGGCCAGCGCCGACTCTTCCGTCACGAAGACGTCCGCCGCCGGGGCCGTGGCCTTCACCACCACCTGGGACCCGGGCTCCACCTCGCCCCAGAAGTCCACGGTGGCTCCGAAAAACCGCACCGCGGCGTCGACCTGCGGCGGGCCGGTCTGCAGGCTCAGTGCTGCCGCCTCGCCGCAAGCCAGCAGGGCGAGGGCGAAGGCCAGCACCGCGACCGGCGCCAGCCGTTGTGCCATCCTGCGGGAGGTAATGGACCGGGGCAGGGGGTTCATTGCTCCACACCTCCTCGCCGACGCCGCAAGCACAGAGGCCGACGTTCCGGCGGAACCGCCGTCACAGTCGGCCTCTGGTTGCTCCATAAGACCTTGTGAACCTGTTTACTTGTCACCTTTAAAATAGCAGGGATTTCATCCCCTGTCAAGGGGCCCTGCTCATCTTACTTTTACGACAATTCCCCCGCCTCCCCCGCTCCGGCCCAGGGTTTTGTTGACCCGGTCCCGCAGGTCGGCCATCTTGAAGGGCTTGGTCAGGTACCCCACGGCCCCGCCCTCCACGGCCTCCAGGGCCACGGGCAGGCTGGAGTAACCTGTGATGACGAGCACAAGGGTCCGGGGGTGCTTCTCCCTGATCTGCCTCAGCACCTCCAGTCCGCTCATGCCCGGCAGTCTCACGTCGAGAAGCACCAGGTCCGCCGGCTGCTCCTCCAGTAACTTCAGCCCGGCGGGGCCGTCGCCGGCCCGGCGCACCTCGTAGCCCTCCGCCCTCAGGGCCCTGTCCATCAACGCCGCCAGGGCCTCGTCGTCGTCAACGATCAGAATGCGTGCCATCGGTCCCCTCCCCATCCTTTCCCTAGTTTAGTGCCGGGAGGCAGACCGTGAAGGCCGTGCCGCCCCCCGGCCGGCTGCACACCCGGATCACGCCGCCGTGCACCCTGACCACCTCTTCGCTGATGGCCAGGCCCAGCCCGCTGCCCCCGGCCTTCCTGGTGTAGTAGGGCTTGAAGATGTGGGGCAGGTCTTCGGGTGCGATGCCCACACCCGTGTCGGCCACCAGGACGCAGGACGAACCGTCGTCGGGGAAGGTGCGCAAGGTCAGCCGCCCGCCGGGGCCCATGGCCTCCACGGCGTTCAGCACCAGATTAAAGAAGACCTGCTTCAGCTTTTCCCGGTCCCCCCGCACGGCCGGCAGGTCCGGATCCGGCTCGTAAACCAGGGTAATCCCGCGCCGCTCCAGCAGGGGTTTGGTGGCGCCCAGCACCTCGTTGAGCAGCTTGTTCAGCGCCAGGCTCTCCCACGCGGCTCCCGGCTTGCCGAAGTCGAGGAGCGAACCGATGAGGCGCTCGTGCCGCGTGGCCTGCTGCTCTATGAGGTCCAGGTATTCGCCCACGCGGGCCCGGGCCGCGGGGTCCAATTGTTCCGCGGCCATTTCGGCGGCCGCCCGGACCACGCCCATGGGCGCCCGCAACTCGTGGGCGATCTCCGACACCAGCCGGCCCAGGGCCGCCAGGTACTCGCTCTTGCGCAGTTCCCCAATCAGCCTCTCCCTTTCCAGCAGGCGTTCGGCCATCTCGTTGATGCTTCTGGTTATCTCCCCCAGTTCGCCCGGCAGGTCCGGCACCCTGCTTTCCAGATTGCTGCCCAGCCGCGCCAATCCCGCCTTAATGATCTCCACCCGCCGCCACCAGTGGTTGGTGGTCCACGCCGTGCCCGCGGCCGCCAGCACGACCGCGGCCAGGGCCACGTAGCGCACCAGCAGGCGCATCCTGGTGCTCTGGGCGAAAACCGGGTGGATGCGGTGCTCCGCCCACAGCACGGCCACGAGTTCACCGCCCACCCTCAAGGGCACCAGGTACTCCAGGAAGCGATCATCGTAGGTCTGGCCCACCCTGGTGATGGGACTGCCGGTCTCCAGCACCGCCTTGATGCCCGCCCGCGCCTCCTCCAGAATGCGCCGCTCACGCTGCTCCCTGGCCTCGGGGAGCCGCAGTCTGGTTTCGTGCAGGTACCCCTCGGTCAGGATGTTCTCGCTCCCGACCCGGTAAAGGCCCACACGTACCCCGGGATGGCTCTGGGCCACGGGGCCGGCCACCCCACGGAAAACCTCGGCCAGCACGCCCGGGTCCCCCTGCCGGCCCGCAAATCCCATCTCCGGGTCCCTGAGCTGGGCCGTGATCTCGCCGGCCATGTAGTTCACCAGGCCCTTGAGCCGCTCCTCCATCTCGGCCAGGAGCACGTCGTCGCTGCGCGAGGCAAAGAGGATGTCGTAGGCCATGACCATCATCGGAACAACCATGAGCAGGGTGATGACGGCCGCGATCTGGATTCTCACGCTGGGCCGGAACCTCAAGGGGAAAGACCTCCGGCGAAGGTATACTAATTAGTTTCGTCCATCACAAGACCCTATCCTTCCCGTACGGGGTCAAAAA